>LFEF01023638.1_pt1 | contig 151434 bp, 158 predicted proteins | sample 619371 | NCBI WGS metagenome assembly LFEF01 (sample SAMN03014291, study PRJNA259931) | freshwater metagenome | biome: lake; feature: waterbloom | place: China: Taihu Lake | collected 2006-08 | depth 0 m m
TCCGACAGCGATTCTGACTCCGACAGCGACTCTGATTCCGACAGCGACTCTGACTCCGACAGCGATTCTGACTCCGACAGCGATTCTGACTCCGACAGCGATGCTGAAAACGACACATCTGGTTTGATCGGTGGTGTTGAATCATTGAACGAGGGCCTGGAACAGACTCCACTTGCGCCAATCACCGCAGTGACGGGCGCTGTGAACGACGGCCTGACGACCGTATCCGACGGCATCGCCAGTGTGGCCGACCAAGACCCCACCGGCGTTGCCAACTTGTTGGCTGAAACGGTTGGTCAGCCTCAAGAGGGCTATACCAACGAGCAGGAAGGCCTTGCCGGCACAGTGAGCAACCTGTCACAAGGTTTGGCGGAAGGCGCTGAGCCAACACCACTGGACCCAGTGGTTGATCCCTTGGCGCAAACCTTGGGCTACAGCGAGAACGAACCTGCTGCGCAAGAAGATATGATTTCAGCAGCAGCCGCCAACCCACGTGCAAGAAACAAAGGGGAGGTGGACGGTGTTGCTCAAGGCCTGACGAAAGTTGGTAACGTCCTTGCAACGGACGAGAGCCCATTGAGTCCATTGACTGCCGGCATCTTGGCTCCAGTCGTAGGCACCAAGGAAGACAGCACCGGCTTACCCGGCGTACCCGGCACCTTGCAAGAAGTGGCGGAAGGCCTGACTGACCTGACCAATCCAGACAGTGCCTTGGCACCTTTGGCACCACTCACCAATGGTCTGGCCTTTGTAATTGCAGGCGGTGAAGACCCAACTGGCGGACAACTGCCAGAGCAACTCACTGGTGGCTTGGCTGGTGGCGTGGCAGTGCTTGGCGAGCAAATCGTGTCCAACGCCGAAGCAGCTGGCCCTGGCGCACCGCTCATTGAAACAGTTGGCAACCTGCTGGGTGGCGAACGTGCTGAGGAGGATGGCGGCGAACCTGGTGAAGGTGAAGAGCCAGGAGAAGGCGGCACAACTGGGACACCACTGGACGTGATACTTGATCCAATTGCTGACGCATTGGGCGGCGGTGCTCCATCACTGCCAGGCCTGCCTGGCGGCGGTGAAGGTGGCGCGCCTGAAACTCCACTGTCACCCTTGACAGACGCGTTGATGGAAAATGCAGACCCAGCGGTTTTCGCTGAGAGCTTGGCAGGTGTAATCGAAGACATCGGCACCAACACACCTCTTGAAGCTGTAACCGAACCTCTGGTTGACGCACTGCGTTCCGGTGGCTTGCCAGACATGGGCGGCGGTGACGATGGCGAAGAGCCTGGAGAACCCAACCCAACAGCTGGCCCAATCGAAAGCGCAGCCCAGCAGTTTGTGGATGTTGCTCCAATCGAAATGATCCCTGTGATTGGCCAACCAATTGAAGACGGTATCATCACTGGCGCTGCTGCACTGGACGGCCTGCTGGCCGGCGGTATCCCAGGTGCACCTGCAATCCCAGGTCTGCCTGGTGGTGACGAAGGCGAGCCAGGCGAAGGCCCAACCGGAACACCTCTGGACGCAGTATTGGCTCCATTGGCTGGTTTGGCTGAAGGTGGTTTGCCAGAACTTCCTGGTCTGCCTGGCGGTGACGAAGGTGAGCCAGGCGAGGGCCCAACCGGAACACCTCTGGATGCAGTATTGGCTCCATTGGCGGACTTGGCTGGCGGCGGTTTGCCAGAACTCCCAGGCTTGCCTGGCGGTGACACCGGTGGTGAAACACCAGCACCTAACCCAACAGCTGGCCCAATCGAAAGCGCGGCCCAGCAGTTTGTGGATGTGGCTCCAATCGAAATGATCCCAGCAATTGGTCAACCAATTGAAGACGGTATCATCACTGGCGCCATGACACTGGACGGCCTGCTGGCCGGCGGCATCCCAGGTGCACCTGCAATCCCAGGCTTGCCTGGTGGCGAAGGCGGTACCGAAGGCCCAACCGGAACACCTCTGGACGCAGTACTGGCTCCATTGACTGATCTGGCTGGCGGCGGTTTGCCAGAACTCCCAGGCTTGCCTGGTGGCGAAGGTGGTACCGAAGGCCCAACCGGGACACCTCTGGATGCAGTATTGGCGCCATTGGCTGATTTGGCTGGCGGCGGTTTGCCAGATGCGGGTGGTTTGCCAATTCCGACAGATCCATCTGCCCTGACAGATCTGCTGGGTGGCACAGGCTCACCACTGGGCTCACTGCCCGGCGCTGATGACCTGCCAACTATCCCAGGCCTGCCAACTGCCTAAACAGCAGAAGGCTCCACAAGAAACCCCTCTTCGGAGGGGTTTTTTATTTGAATCCAAATCGCGGTTCACCACAGTAAAAATAATAACTTTACCGACAACCCAACGGACATCACCTTATGAGCACGGCACCTCAAATTGGCACCATTGCCTCAAAAACCGACAAGCTTTTGGTTCAACGCCAGGGCGAGCAACTCACTTTGCGTCAAGGCGATGCAATTCTGGCTGGTGACGTTCTACAGAACAAGGACTTGGTCGCAGTGGATATTGAGCTACCCGGTCAAGCGGCTGGCCAAGCCGATTCTCTGGTTACCCTGGCCCCAGAATCCGCAGCTCAAATTGCCACCAACTCAGCCGCAGAAGGCGGCATGATTGAAGTAACCTCGTTAACAGAGGGCGTCGAACTATTTGCAGTCAGCGAAGGCACCGATGGTGCAATTTTGCTGGCCGATGCAGGCACAGGCTTTAGCGGACTGGTTGGTGCAGGTCTGCTATCTGCGGGCACTGCTGGCAGTGTCAGCGGTATTGCCACTGCAATCGGTGGCGGTGTCGGTGTGGCTGCCCTTGCAGCCTCCTCTGGAGACGACACCAACGTGGGAGGTTCTGCCTTTACTGATGTCCGCGTAGACAATGGCGATGAAACCACAGACCCAGTTGACAATCCCGAGAACCCCGACGAAAGTGAAAATCCAGAAGACCCAGAGAATCCGGAAGATCCTGTCGACAACCCAGAAGAACCAGAGGAACCCACTGATCCAGTCAACGAAGGAACCACTGGTACGCCACTGGATGCAGTACTCGACCCCTTGGCCGACGCGCTTGGAGGCACACCCTTGTCGGTGATTTCCGATCCATTGTTTGACGCCTTGGGATCTTTGCCAATCGGCTCAGCACCCAATCCTGCAGACGCATTGCCACTTGATGCAATTACCGGCAATCTGCCTGTCTGAACCTGCTGAATCACCATAAAAAAAAGCCACCTTGGGGTGGCTTTTTCATTGACACAAAGAGCAACGACTCACTCGAATTTGTCGTAACGGATATTCTCAGCTTTCACACCCAACTTCGAAAACTTTGCAATCGCCGCATCAATCATCGCAGGCGGCCCGCACAGGTAAGCCTGAACCTGAGGCCAGTCCAGCTCAAGCTTGTCCAACTCGTCTGTCACGTAACCACGCGCACCGTTCCAGCTCGAATTGGCAGACTCTTCAGACAACACCTGCTTAAAATTCAGAGAACCACGCCAACCCTGTTGAATACGACCAATTTCTTCATCCGCATACAAGTCGCGCTGTGTGCGTGCGCCAAACAGATAAACAGCATCCCGGGTTTCACCAGCCCATTTCGCCTGTTCCAGCAAACTCAAAATAGGCGCCATGCCACTGCCACCGGCCACACAAACAATCGGCGCTGGCTTCTCACCTTCGGCGGGGCGCAAATAAAAATCACCAAACGGTCCACTCATACTTAACCGGGTTTCCTGTCGATTGGCTGCAAACAACCATTCAGTGAACTTGCCTCCAGGCACCTTGCGCACATGAAAAACAAGTTCATTGGCTTCTTGGCCTTTTGGTGCAATCGCGAAACTGTAGTTGCGGGACAGGCTGAATTCTTCAAGTCGAATTTCAGCATATTGACCCGCCTTGAAAGGCATCGGATCATCCAGCGCCACACGCAATTCCACAATGTCGTGCGTCAAATCTTTCTGGCCCACAATCGTGCCGCGGGTTTCAACCAAACGGTCACCGCCAGAGGTCAACTCCACTTCAATTTCCAGATCAGTTTCCGGAATGGACTGACAGGCCAGGATCATTCCAGCCTTCAAATCCTCGGCGCTCAGCACATAACTTGAATCGGTCAGTTCGCGCACCTTGCCGCTTTTCAGCTTGCACTTGCATTGCGTGCAACTGCCCACTCGGCAATTGTGTGGAAATCCCAAACCTGCCGACAAGGCAGAATTCAAAATAACCTTACGGCCTTTCTCCACCTCGAAGCTTTGCCCACCCGGGGCCACACTCACCTTGTGCGTTACCTTGCCTTTTTTGCCAGCCGCTGCACCACCCTGCAATCCAAACCATTCAAGCAATTTCATGATGCTCTCCCTTTACGCGGCAGCGCGGTTCAGTTGTTGGCCAGTCTGCTGTCCCAACTGGGCAGATTTCAAACCTTTCATACCGCTCTTCACGCTGGCATCAATCGCCAGTTTTTTCTCTTCCGGCGTGGCAAAGGTTTCATCCCAGTGGTTCAACAAAGGCGTCATCACTTTTTTGTAAAGTGGTGGCACCAAGGCCAGCAAAATAGTGCCCAGATAGCCTGTGGGCAACATGGGCGCATGACGATAGCTGCGCAGGTTCCAGTATTCCTGATCTGCCTCGGCATGGTGGTGCGAATGACGGGTCAGCGCGTACAGCAAGGCGGTCGACACTGAGGCGTTGGTATTCCAGCTGTGGCGAGGTTCCACCTTGTCTTCCGGACGACGAACAATGCCGTAATGCTCCATGTAGTTCACGATTTCAAGCAGGGTCTTGCCGCCCGCGCTCATGATCCAGAACATCACTACCCCTGCCCAGCCACCGATGTAGAACGATGCAGCAAACAAACTCAAACTCATCAAATTACCGCGCATCATACGGCTGTGAATCGGGTTCCACACCGATTGATTGAACTTGGCCAGGCGTTGCTTTTCCAACTTCCAGGCCGACTTGTAACCGCCAATGGTGCTTTTCAGTACAAAGCCGTACACATTCTCGCCGCGCTGGGCCGTGGCAGGGTCAGCAGGTGTACCCAGGTTTTTGTGATGGCCATACACATGCTCGATCGCAAAAGAAGCATCGCAAGTAAAGGCCAGCATCCACCGCCCCAAAATCATGTCGCGCATACTGTAGGTGCGGTGGGTCAGCTCATGGCCAACGTTGGTGCCACCAGCACCAAACAAAAACGCACCGGCCACAGCACCCACAAACCATTGATACCAGGTGGTATCCGCTTGCAACTGCAAACGGTCATAGCCAAAGGTGTTTAGCATGAAAGAGTCAATACCCAGAACATCCACAGGCGCTACCGCCCAAGTGAAGCAAAGCGTCACCCACATCAAAATTGGCAGTGTCAGCCACAGCATCAAATTCAGAAAAAACTCGCCTTCCATCCGGGGCTCGCTGCGATCATCGGGCAGCAACACATCGCCCAAAGCCACAACAAGCACCAACGCGGCAATGCCGGTGTACATCCACGCACCGCCCTGCATCATGGCGTGCATCACACCAATGGCAATCAGCGGAAAAGTGGTGAATTTGAGGTAGTGCAACATAGGTGGTCTCCCGTTTATGAATGCCCAATAGTTATTGTTGGAAGGGCAAGGTCTATCCCGACGAAAATCATGTTAACGATTGTAAACATACTCGTCAATACCTTTGCTTATCAAATTGGATAAAACTTCTAAATCAAGGATTCATAACAGATGTTCGGGTTTTCGCTATAATCACTGGCTTATGACCTCCAACGCATCAACCATCCACGGCCGAACCCGGCTTATTGAAGCTGCACTGAACCTGAGCTATCACCGGCGAAGTTTCTCCAGCCTCGGTATTCGCGAAATAACGCGCGAAGCGAAACTGTCTGCGCCCGCGTTTTACAGGCACTTTGAAGACCTGGCCGACCTGGGCACAGCCGTCATTCTCGAGGTTGAAAAAGCAGTGCTGGACGCATTCACCGAAGTCCGAATCAGCACGGCCAAAGAGGCAGACCTCGACATTCGCCCCATGCTCGTCAAACGGTTTTTTGATTGGGCGGCCGAGAATCCAAAACCAGTCGTAGTGGGTGCCTCCGAAGCTTTCGGTGCACTGGAGCGCATGCGCGACGGCCTGAAAAAAACCATTCGGGCGATCAGCGAAGACATTTGCAGCGACAACCGTATTGCTGCCCTGCTGCCCGGTTTACCCCAAGAAGAAATGATCGAAGTGCTGGAAGTACTCGCCCAAAACGTGTTGTTCATGGCGGTTGAGTACGTCGAGAAACCCGATCAACGGCAGGCTATCTATGACAAAGCGCTTCGGATTGTGGCTGTCATCTTTGCTGGCGCACATGCCACGCACGCCATGAAACTGGAACAGGCTCAGGAAAGCACTCAAGCCCCCTGATTGATAAATTGGATGCCCATTCAATTTAACAAAAAAGCAACATTGTGTTTCATGCCCTGTTTAAACGATTAAACTGTCAACACACAAATTAACATTGTGGTAACAAAAATTCCGAACCAGGAGCCACACCCATGCGCATCGCCATTCTTGAAGACGACCTGACACAAAGCGAAATGCTGCGCTGGGTGCTCGAATCGGTCAACCACAAATGCCATTGTTTTGCCACGTTCAAAAGCTTTCAAACCGCTTTGTACCGCGACAGCTTCGACCTTGTTCTTCTGGATTGGGTACTGCCCGACAGCTCTGGCCCCAAAGTCATGCACTGGATCCGTGAAACCCTGCACATCAAAGTACCCGTGCTGTTCATCACCTCCAAAACCGACGAAGAGAATATTGTTGAAGCGCTCAACGCCGGTGCAGACGACTACATGATCAAGCCCATCCGTCGCGGCGAACTAATCGCCCGGGTCAACGCCCTGCTGCGCCGCGCCTATCCCGAACTAACCGCCCCGGAAGTGTTTGAAATCACCGACCTGGAATTTCATCCCAAGTTCTCGACCATCGTGCGCCACACGAAACGCGTGGTGATGACCCAAAAAGAATTCGATTTGGCGCTTCTGCTGTTTCGCAACCTCGGCAAACCGCTATCAAGGTCACACATCCAGGAAACCGTGTGGGGACGCGACACCGATTTACCCTCGCGAACCATGGACACCCACATCTCGCGCGTTCGTTCCAAGCTGGCCTTGCGACCCGAACAGGGCTTCCGTTTAACCCCAGTCTATGGCTTTGGTTACAAACTGGAGCAGGTTGATCACGAAGGCAAATCGTCTGACCTGGCAAAAATCAAACGCCAACTCGCCGAGAACGATTGAAGGCGTCTACGCCATAGCGGGTTATAATGAAGGGTTTTCCGCCCAGTAGGTATTATGGAGCTTTTCGCAGTCGGCCTGAATTATCAATCCGCACCGCTCGCACTACGCGAGCGTTTGGCGTTTCCGGCCGAGCAATTGCAAGAGGCATTGCGCGCACTGGCACAGCGTGTTCAGGCCCCTGAAGCGGCCATTCTTTCCACCTGCAACCGCACTGAAGTGTATTGCGCAGCCAGCAATATTGAGCAGCTGAAAACCGATCTGCTTGAATGGCTGGCTGTCAACCGCAACATTCCCACCACCGAACTAGGCCCTCACCTGTACATTCTTCCCCAGCAGGAAGTGGTCCGCCATGCATTCCGCGTGGCCAGTGGCCTGGATTCCATGGTGCTGGGCGAAGCACAAATTCTGGGTCAAATGAAGCAGGCTGCACGCACCGCCGAAGAAGCCGGCACGCTGGGTCAAATGCTGCACCAACTGTTTCAACGCACCTTCTCGGTCGCCAAAGAAGTACGCTCACACACTGAAATTGGTGCCCACTCGGTATCTATGGCCTCCGCAGCCGTAAAACTGGCCAGCCGAATTTTCGGCGACCTTGGAAAACGCAATGTGCTGTTTATCGGCGCTGGTGAAATGATTCAACTGTGCGCCACACACTTCGCCGCCCAAAATCCGAAAAGCATCACCATTGCAAACCGCAGCGCAGATCGCGCCAACCAATTGGCTCAAACCCACGGCGCCAGCGTCATCGGTCTGGCCCAGGTTCCAGAGCAACTCGCGAAATCCGACATTGTCATATCCTGCACCGCCAGCACCCTGCCAATCATTGGCCTGGGCATGGTTGAAGCCGCCTGCAAAAAACGCAAACACGAACCCATTTTCATGCTCGACCTCGCGGTACCTCGCGACATCGAAGCGCAAGTCAGCAAACTCGACGACGTGTTTCTATACTCCGTCGACGACCTCAGCCAAATTGTGCAGGAAGGCCGTGAGCAACGGGCCGCTGCTGTTGAACAAGCCGAGGCCATCATCGAATCGCAGGTCCAGGGCTTCATGCGCTGGATGAGCGAACGCTCACTGGTGCCCACCATTCAGGAAATTCACCAGAAAGCCGACGACATCGCGCAGCTTGAACTCGACCACGCCCGGAAGCAACTGGCCAAGGGCACACCTGCCGACGACGTACTGCAACTGATGGCCCACCGCATGAGCGCAAAATTCATGCACGGCCCCATGCAGGCGCTACACCACGCCAGCCCAGCCGAACGGGAAGCCCTGTTAAAGTGGCTCCCACAGCTATTCAACATTAAAAACACCGACAAATAGATGAAAGACAGCATGCGGAACCGGCTAACGCGCCTTGCCGAGCGCCTTGCCGACCTTGAAGAATTTTTGTCGTCCCAAAACGCAGCCAATGACATGGCGCAGTTCAAGGCCATCACGCGTGAACGCTCCGAACTGCTGCCCGCCACCGAGCGCTTTGCAGAATACCTGAGCATAGAGGCAGACCTCAACACTGCACAAGAATGGCTTTCCGACCCCGACATGCGCGACATGGCCCGCGAGGAAATTGCGCAAAATGAAGCGAAACTTGCGCAACTCGAAGCCGATCTTCAACGCCTGCTGCTCCCCAAAGACCCCAACGACCACCGCAACGCCATGCTTGAAATTCGCGCCGGTACGGGCGGCGATGAGTCTGCATTGTTCGCAGGCGACCTGTTTCGCATGTACACCCGCTACGCCGAGCGGCAGGGTTGGCAAATTGAAGTCATGAGTGCCAGTGAATCGGAACTGGGGGGCTACAAAGAAGTCATCATTCGCCTTGCCGGTGACCACGTGTACAAGCACCTGAAGTTTGAATCGGGGGGGCACCGTGTGCAGCGCGTACCAGCCACGGAAAGCCAGGGGCGCATACACACCTCCGCCTGCACCGTGGCCGTGATGGCCGAACCCGACGAAGCCGAAGTGATCGAAATCAACCCTGCCGATTTGCGAATTGACACCTACCGCGCCAGCGGCGCAGGTGGCCAACACATCAACAAAACCGATTCGGCCGTGCGCATTACCCACTTGCCCACAGGCCTGGTGGTTGAATGCCAGGACGAACGCAGCCAACACAAAAACAAGGCCAAAGCCATGAAGGTGTTGAACGTACGCCTTCAAGACAAAATTGACCGTGAACGCCAGGCCGCCGAGGCCAGCGAACGCCGCAGCCTCGTGGGTTCAGGCGACCGTTCTGAACGTATTCGAACCTACAACTTCCCGCAGGGGCGAATGACCGACCACCGAATCAACTTGACCCTGTACAAACTCGACTACATCATGGATGGAGACTTGACCGACCTGATGAACGGCCTGACCGCATTTCACGAAGCCGAACTGCTGGCCGAAATTACAGCCAAAGAATGAGCACACTGCCCAAGCCCACCATTGAATCGGTGTTGCAGCAAACACGTGAAGAAACCGGGCTTGCGCCCAGTGAACTGCGTATTTTGATGACCCACATCACGGGTTTTGATCGCGTGGGCCTGGTCACCAAAGGCAACCGGGAATTGCCCATGGATCAGCTCAGTGCCTTCAAGTCACTGGCCGCCAAAAGGCAGCAAGGCGAACCCATCGCCTACCTGGTACAACAAAAAGAATTCTATTCACGCCCGTTCTTTGTCGACCCCCGGGTATTAATACCCCGCCCGGAGACCGAAGAACTTGTGGAGCACGCGCTTGGTTTTTTGCAAAGCAAATCCACAGAAAATCTGCTCACCCGGGTGCTCGACATTGGTTGCGGCAGCGGCGCCATTGCCGTGTCACTCGCGCTTGAAAATCCCATTCTTGAAGTCACCGCCACCGACATTTCTGCAGACGCATTGTGGGTGGCTCAATTCAACGCCAACGAATTGGGTGCGAAAAACATCCGCTTTCTTCAATCCGATCTCTTCGAGAATCTATTGAATCAAACACCCCCACTGGCGTTCGACCTGATTTGCAGCAATCCGCCCTACATTGAACTGGGGGATGAACACCTTTCCCAAGGTGATCTGCGTTTCGAGCCCCAACAAGCCTTGACCGACGGGGGCGATGGCCTGCACTTTTACCGTGAAATTGCCCAACACAGCCCGAGCCTGCTGCGCGCAGGTGGCGGCGTGCTGGTTGAGCATGGCCACACACAGCAAGAGGCCGTGAAAGCCCTGTTTTCCAAAGCGCCTTATGTCGATGTTCAAGGCCTGCCCGACTTGGCCGGTACACCGCGTTTTGTATTCGCCCGTATTGAAAACGAGCGTTTTATACCCACATCCATTACACTACAGGGTTGTAGCAATCCATCCAATTGAAAGGAAGTCTTTATGAGCGTTCGCGATTCCATTCACGAAACCGTCACCAGCCACCCCGTGGTTTTGTTCATGAAAGGAACTGCCCAGTTCCCCATGTGCGGGTTTTCTGGTCGCGCCATTCAAATCCTGAAAGCCTGCGAAGCTGAAAAAGTAGTCACAGTGAACGTGCTGGACGACCCCGAAATTCGCCAAGGCATCAAAGAATATGCCAACTGGCCTACCATTCCACAGCTTTACGTGAATGGCGAATTTTTGGGTGGTTGCGACATCATGACCGAGATGTACCAAAGCGGCGAATTGAAGGCACTAATTGCCGCCGCCAATGCGTCCACCAAGTCTGAATAAATCATGAAACAGGCCGCACCAATCATCGTGCGGCCACTTCCAGGCATACCATCTTGAGCAGCACCCTCTCCCACCAGTTCAAGCAGTCCATCACCGTCGCCATTACAGGTGCCAGTGGCGCTTTGTACGGTTTGAAAATTCTCGACTTGCTGCGCGCGCGCGGCGACACAGAAGTGCATCTGGTGGTGTCGTCTTCAGGCTGGCTTACCCTGGCCAGTGAAAGCGACTTGAGCAAAGAAGAAATTGAAGCCAAAGCCCATGTGGTGCACTCGCCCAAGCAAGTGGGCAACTGCATTGCCAGCGGATCTTACCCGTCCGCAGGTATGGTCATTGCGCCCTGCTCCATGCACACCCTGGCCGCCGTGGCACATGGCTTGTCGAACAATCTGATTACCCGTGCCGCCGATGTGGTGTTGAAAGAACGGCGCCGTCTGGTGTTGCTACCCCGCGAGACACCGCTGAATTTGGCGCATCTTCGCAACATGGTCAGCGTGACAGAAATGGGCGGCATTGTGATGCCACCGGTGCCTGCACTGTATCAGCGCCCAAGCAGCATCGACGCCATGGTCACAGACACCGCCCAACATGCCCTGCAACTGCTGGGTTTGCCCAATGTGCAGCGCAATGAATGGCAGGGACTTAAAAGCAGCAGTTAAAGCGGTATAGCCTACGCAGGCACATGAAAGCGCTGCTGCAATCCTTCCTCACCATCCAGCCCCAGCTCAAGCAGCATGTCGCGCAAACGTTGTGCCGCCTTTGGATTCGATCGCTGGTGTTTCTTCGCAATAATCAACTCATTCTTCATCGAATGCTCCCAACCCACCAACTCCGTGACAGTCACCTGGTAGCCATGCGCCTCCAGTTGCAAGCAACGCAACACATTCGTTAGCTGACTGCCAAATTCACGGGTGTGAAGCGGGTGGCGCCACATTTCCACCAAACTGGTTTTACCAAGTTGGCTGGCTTTGTTCTTGCGCAGGTGTGTGGCCACCTCGGCCTGACAACACGGTACCAAGGCCATAAACTTCGCCTGTTTTTTCAAGCCAAATGAAATCGCATCATCTGTAGCCGTGTTGCAAGCGTGAAGCGCAGTCACAATATCAACTGTTTCAGGTAAGTCGGGGTGTTCTGTGGCCTGCGCCACTGGCAAATTAATAAACTGCATGCCTGCATCAAAACCAAGCTGTTTGGCCAGTGTATTGGACCTGTCCACCAACTCTTGTCGGGTTTCCACACCGGCCACCACAGCCCCTTCCCGGTTTTGCTTGATATACAGGTCATACAAAATAAACCCAAGATACGATTTGCCTGCACCATGATCTACGAGGTACAAACCTCCGTCATTGGCTTTGCGAACTTCGTCGATCAAAGGCTCGATAAAATGAGTCAGGTGGTAAACCTGCTTCAGCTTCCTTCTGCTGTCCTGGTTAATGCCGCCTTCACGCGTCACAATGTGCAGCGCCTTCAACAGGTCAATTGACTGGCCTGGTTTCAGCTCGAGGGCATCTAAAGGATTCTTCTTGAGTTTTGGCATAGGTGGCTTGCTGCGTTGAATTCGATGCGCACAGTGTAAAGGGTTCTGCGCAACAGCGGCGCAGGTTCATGGCCCACACTGCGCGTGTTGATATTCCGCTTGGCATGTCTTTATGGCCCACTCGGCACGAATTTCAATCTCTCGCCAGAAAACCTGATTCTCCCTCGCTGAGCCTTGCGATACCTGAGAACGACCCTCCTAAACTGCGGGTCGGGTTCGTTCTCTGTCGCCCATGCTGGGCAACACCGGCCCTGCTCGGCACGCAAGGGCAGGTTTTCTTGAAGGCGAGGCGATCGAAACACCGCCGCCGACTGGGCGTTGCGCCAGCGGTGACCATTCAAGTTTGGCTCCCAACTCACCGGCCCTGTGGAGCACAAGTAACCCACGTCGAATTGGCAATAGACGCCAGCACAAGACGCATCATCACGTATTCGACAGAAAATTATTTGGATGACTTCCCGAGAGATCGGGAGAAGAATGGTGCCGCTTGTCGGATTCGAACTGACGACCTACCGCTTACAAGGCGGTTGCTCTACCAACTGAGCTAAAGCGGCACTTAAGAGAAGCGCTATTTTACTCGAGTCAGATGATTTTTTTTCTTCTGCCCGGGTTTTTTTGGTGTTTTTTCATCAGATTTATCTGATTTAGCCACAGACAAAGGCTGCGGGTCTTCAGAAGCACCCGAAACTGAACGCAAACCGGCCGGTTTGTCATCAGGATCAGATGAAACAGGCTCATCCTCTTCATCAAGAATGAACTGCACAGCCTCGTTTCCATCACCCTCAATTTCTGCCAAGGGCTTCAGTACTTCAAAAGCCATGCCATGCCCGTTTTCACGCGCATAGATTGCACTAATTTGTTCAATGGGTACAAAAATTTCACGAACTACGCCGCCAAAACGGGCTTCGAACTCAACCGCAGAGTTACCGAGACTCAATTTGTTGGTGGCCAAAGGAGACGTATTCAAAACGATCTCCCCGGCCTTCACAAACTCTTTCGGCACCTGGGTTTTCTCATTCACAGCCACGGCAAGGTAAGGCGTGTAGCCATTGTCGACGCACCATTCATGAATGGCTCGAATCAAATACGGCTTTGTGGATACTTCAGTCACTGCTTTTTCCTCGACGTGTCTGGATGCCTGCTCAGCGAGCATCCAATTAACGACGCATCACCTTCTCGGAAGGTGTCAATGCATCAATAAAGGCTGGCTTCGCGAAAATACGTTCCGCATACTTCATCAGTGGCGCAGCGGACTTCGGCAGCTCAATACCGTAGTGCTCCAACCGCCACAACAATGGGGCCAACGCCACATCCAGCATCGAAAAGTCTTCGCCCAGCATGTATTTACTTTTAAGAAACACAGGTGCCAGCTGGGTGAGCTGCTCACGAATCGCCGACTTCGCTTTGTCCATGGCCTTGGGGTTACCTGCTTTTTCCAACACGCTCACGTGTTGAAACAGCTCACGCTCAAAATTGAACAGGAACAAGCGAGTACGTGCACGCATCACTGGGTCTGCAGGCATCAACTGGGGATGAGGGAAGCGTTCATCAATGTACTCATTGATGATGTTTGACTCGTACAAAATCAAATCACGTTCAACCAGAATTGGCACCTGGCTATAGGGGTTCATCACACTGATGTCGTCAGGCCGATTGAACAAGTCAATGTCCTTGATCTCGAAATCCATGCCTTTTTCATGCAAAACGAACCGGCAACGCTGAGAAAACGGGCAGGTCGTTCCAGAGTAAAGAACCATCATAATGTTGTCATCCCAAAACAAAAAATGGCCGGGGCGAGCAAACACCCCAGCCTGTACATGATTAAGCCAAAAAGCTTACTTGATGTCTTTCCAGTAAGCGGCGTTCAAGCGCCACGCAAAAATGGTAAACACGCCAAAGAACAACAGCACGATTACACCCAACTTGAAGCGGTCTTCGCGCACAGGCTCGGCCATAAACACCAGAAAACTGGTGAGATCGGCCATGGCCTGGTCGTATTCAACCTGGGTCATGGTACCGGGCTTGGCCAATTCAAAGCCAACAAACTGCTGAACTGTACCTTCCTTGCCATAGCCGGCAGGCACCTCTTCGTACTTCGCAACCTGCTCACCCTGTAATTCCCACAACACATGAGGCATGCCCACATTCGGGAAAGCCATGTTGTTCCAGCCAGTTGGCTTGGAAGGATCACGGTAATAAGTACGCAGGTAGGTATAGATGTAATCAGCGCCAGGACCATTTGCAGAAGCACGTGAACGTGCAATCAGAGACAAATCTGGAGGCGCGGCACCAAACCACTTCTTGGCATCTTTTGGATCCATTGAAATGTTCATGGTGTCGCCGACGTTGTCGGTCGCAAACATCAGGTTTTCCTTGATCTGCTCATCGGTCAAACCAATGTCTCGCAAGCGGTTGTAACGCATACTTTCAGCAGAGTGGCAATTCAAACAATAGTTGGAGAACAACTTGGCGCCACGTTGAAGCGCAGCCAGGTCGTTCGTCAGGTCCGGGGCCTTGTCGAGCGGGTAATTACTACCCGCGCCGAACACCAGTGAAGGCACAAGAGCCAGCAAAGCCAAAATCTTTTTCATCATCTAGTCCTTATCTTGTCCAGTCGGGCTCAGTGCGCTTCAAACACAACACGGTCGGGCACGGGCTTGAATGTGCCCAGCTTTGACCACCATGGCATCGCCAGGAAGAACAGGAAGTAGTACAAGGTACCAATCTGCGACACGATTTGACCAATGTCTGATGGTGGCTTCACACCCAGATAACCCAACACGATGAAGTTGATTACGAACACAGCGTAAATCCACTTGTGCAGCGCTGGACGATAGCGGATTGACTTAACCTTGCTCTTGTCCAGCCATGGCAGGAAGAACAGGATTACAACCGCACCACCCATGGCCACCACACCCCAGAACTTCGCATCCAGACCCAGGAACGGGAATGTGATAGCGCGCAGGATGGAGTAGAACGGTGTGAAATACCAAACAGGTGCAATGTGCGCTGGCGTCTTCAATGGGTCAGCTGGAATGAAGTTGTTGTATTCCAGGAAGTAACCACCCATTTCTGGCGCGAAAAACACAATGGCTGAAAACACCATCAGGAATACGCCCACACCCAGAATGTCGTGCACGGTGTAGTAGGGGTGGAACGGAATGCCGTCCAAAGGCTTGCCGTTGGCGTCCTTCTTTTCCTTGATTTCAACGCCGTCAGGGTTGTTCGAGCCCACTTCATGCAAAGCAACCAGGTGAGCAGCAACCAGACCCAGCAGCACCAATGGGATGGCGATCACGTGGAAAGAGAAGAAACGGTTCAAGGTTGCATCGGAAACCACATAGTCACCACGAATCCAGATGGCCAAATCAGGGCCAATCACAGGAATTGCGGAGAACAGGTTCACGATTACCTGCGCACCCCAGTAGCTCATCTGACCCCAAGGGAGCAAATAGCCAAAGAACGCCTCAGCCATCAGGCACAGGAAAATGGCAACACCGAAAATCCAGATCAGTTCACGGGGTTTGCGGTATGAACCGTACAACAAGCCACGCATCATATGCAGGTAAACCACCACGAAGAACATGGAAGCGCCTGTCGAGTGCATGTAACGCACCAGCCAGCCCCAAGGCACATCACGCATGATGTACTCAACAGACTGGAAAGCTTTTGCCGCGTCTGGTTTGTAGTGCATGACCAGGAAAATACCGGTCACGATCTGGATGACCAACACCAGCAAAGCCAGTGAGCCAAAGAAATACCAGAAGTTGAAGTTCTTGGGCGCATAGTACTCGGACAAATGCGCTTTGTAGGTCGAGGTCAGGGGAAAGCGCTGGTCAATCCAGCCCAACACGCCTGTTGTTTCGACTTTTTTGTCTGCCGCCATAATTACTACTCCTCGCTCTCAGATGTCAGGCGTTGTTCTCGTCTACACCGATCAACAACTTGGTGTCTGACAAATATTTGTGGGGTGGCACTTCCAGGTTGTCCGGAGCAGGCTTGCCAGCGTAAACGCGGCCGGCCAGGTCAAACGTTGAGCCGTGACAGGGACAGAAGAAACCGCCTTGCCAGTCATCAGGCAGGCTAGGCTGGGGGCCAGGTTCAAAACGGGCAGAAGGCGAGCAACCCAGGTGTGAGCAAATACCAACCGCCACCAGGTATTCGGGTTTGATTGAGCGATGAATGTTGCGTGCGTACTCAGGTGTTAGCTGGTCGGGGCTTCGTTCAGAGTTGGGGTCGGCCAATTGGTCATTCAACTCGGGCAAGGCTTCGAGCATCGCTGGATCGCGACGAACTACCCAAACGGGCTTTCCGCGCCATTCGACAGTTTTCATGTCACCTGGCTGCATGCCAGAAATATCAAGCTCAACGGGCGCACCGGCTGCTTTCGCGCGCTCGGAGGGTGCCATTGAAGTCAGAAACGCGCCACCAGTTGCCGCAGCCGCCACACCACCCGCTGCGCCGCAAGCGATCATCCATACGCGACGTTCTTTGTCTACAGGTTGATTATTGCTCATCAAAATAACCCCGAAAGTAAAATCCAGTGATCCATGCAACCGGAGATTGTACCCTAGCACGGTTTAAACAAGGAACAGTTTTGAGGACATTTCGTCCAATTGACAATCAAGCACAGCCAAAATGTGGCCATACATTAGAAAACATCTAAACCGCGACAAATAAATCACGGAACATCACTTCGATGCCATACCGCTGCGCAATCCACTCGCCCAAGGCCTTCACACCGCAGCGCTCCGTGGCGTGGTGGCCCGCACCCAACAAGCTGACGTTGCATTCACGGGCCACATGCACAGCAGGCTCGGATAACTCACCCGTCAGGTATAAATCGGCACCCTGCAAGGCTGCTTCTTCCACATAACCTGGTGCCCCGCCAGTGCACCAGGCCACCGTAGCCACGCTGCGTTCGGGGTCGCTATTACCTTCCACTTGCACATGGTGACCCAATACATCGCTTACCTGCCGAACCAGTGCACTCAAGGGCTGGGGCGTAGGCAACACGCCCAGGTGAACCAAACCCTTGTCGCCCACCACACGGGTACTTGGCCAACCCAACATTTTGCCCAATTGGGCGTTGTTACCCAACTCAGGATGTTTGTCCAGCGGCAAGTGGTAGGCAAATACGTTCAAATCATGCGCCAGCGCCAACTGCAGACGTTCTTTGCGAAACCCGGTGACCACTTGGGGGTCACCTTTCCACATCAAACCGTGGTGCACCAAAATTGCATCGGCATTCAGCTCCGCCGCCAGTTCAATCAGCGCCCTCGAAGCGGTTACACCTGTCAGCAGCCGCTGAATACGGGGCTTGCCTTCCAACTGCAGTCCATTTGGGCAATAATCTGACATGCGAGCCTGATCCAGCAATTCCCGCAAATCATGTTCCAGTACATTCCGATCCACTGAAGCCAACGGCGCACCCCTGCATTCTTGATATGTTAAAAAAACTCTGGCTGACTTTTGCTCAAGCCTTAACCGTACTTCTTGCATTGTATTTCATCACCGAAGTACTGCGTCCAGAGTGGGTACCCAACTGGCTGCAAAAGCCGGCGTACCAAACCGCCCAGCCTGAAGGTGTAGCTGGCTACAGGCACGCCGTGGACACCGCCATGCCAGCCGTGGTAAATATTTTTACCAGCAAACGCGCAAGCAACCTACCCAAACACCCGTTTTTTGAAGATCCGGAAATCCGGAAATTCTTCGGCGATGAACTTGAGGAGCAGTTTGAGGAAGAAGAACAAGCATCCAGCCTGGGTTCGGGTGTCATTGTGAACAGCGACGGCTTGATTGTAACCAACCAGCATGTGGTTGAAGCAGCCGACGAAATCGAGGTCAGCCTGAACGATGGACGAACCACCAAAGCGGAGCTTGTCGGAACCGACCCAGAAACTGATCTGGCTGTGCTCCGAATCAAACTTGATAACTTGCCGAGCCTGAAATTTGCCGCCGAAGAAACCGTGAAGGTGGGCGATGTGGTGCTGGCCATGGGCAACCCGTTCGGCGTGGGTCAAACAGTGACCATGGGCATTGTCAGCGCACTTGGGCGCAACAAGGTGGGCATCAATACGTTTGAAAACTTCATCCAGACCGATGCGGCCATTAACCCTGGAAATTCAGGTGGCGCGCTCGTCGACACGGCTGGCAACCTGCTGGGCATCAACACCGCCATTTACAGCCGCTCCGGTGGATCATTGGGCATTGGCTTTGCAATCCCCGCCAAAACAGTACAAGGCGTGTTAAACCAGATTGTTCGCACTGGCACGGTCACGCGGGGTTACATCGGCGTGGAACAACAGAACATCACGGAAGAACTGGCCACGGCTTTTAACCTGCCGCAGAAAGACGGTGTAATTATTGCCGGCATTGTAAAAGACGGCCCAGCCGACAAGGCTGGTCTGAAGGTGGGCGATATTTTGCTGAAACTTGACGGTCAAAAGATTTCTGATACCACTCAAATGCTCAACCTGATCGCAGCCTATGCGCCGGGCGAGAAAAAGTCAGTTGAGTTGCTTCGAGATGGCAAAAACGAAACCTTGAATATCGAAATTGGTGTGCGACCCAAACCAGGTGATTTCATCAAGCGATAAAAAAAGCCCGCACATCAGCGGGCTTTTTTTATTCAGACGACATCAGTTTACTCAACAATCTGTTGTCGCTGTTTACCAATTAGTTTGGCGAACAATATTCCAACTTCGTACAAAATACAGATCGGTATGGCCAGGAACAGCTGGGACATCACATCGGGCGGCGTCACGATTGCGGCGATCACAAAAGCGGCCACAATCACGTACCCACGAATTTCAACGAGTTTTTCAACCGTCACTATACCCAGATACACCAGCACCACCACCACGATGGGCACCTCGAAGGTCATACCGAAAGCCATGAACATGGTCAGCACAAAGCTCATGTAAGCCTCAATGTCTGGAGCGGGCGTGATGCTTTGCGGCGCGAAATCATTGATGAATGCAAACACCTTGCCAAACACAATGAAATGGCAAAATGCGATCCCGATCAGAAACAGCACAGTGCTTGAGAAAATAATGGGCAGCGCCATTTTTTTCTCGTGCTGATAAAGCCCCGGCGCCACAAAAGCCCAAGCCTGATACAACAGGATCGGCAGTGAGATCACGAAGGCAACCATGGCGGTCAACTTGACCGGAACCATGAATGGGGTGATCACGCCCGTGGCGATCATTTTGGTGCCTTCGGGCAACGCGCTTTGGATGGGCTGCGCCAGAAGGTCGAAAATGAAAGCGGCGCCTGGATAGGCCATCAATGCGACAAACACAATGATGAAACCAATCACGCCACGCAAAAGCCTGTCTCGGAGCTCGACCAGGTGACTGACAAAATTTTCTTGCTGACTCATTCCAATTGCACCTTGTTATTTGGCTTCTGCCTTGGGGGCAGGCCCCGCAGACTGCGCGGATGCCGACGACTCTTCAGCCTTGGTCACACTGGCCTGAGTGGTGGTTTGTGGTGCTGTTGATGCGGGCTTGCTGGCTTCCAGTTCGGCAATGTCATCCTCGATCGACTTCACAGACTTGTTCAAGTCCGCCTCGGTGTCTCGAATGGTTGACTGCACATCGCCTTCCATCTTGCGGGCTGCGGTCTGCATTTCTGCCTGCAACTTGCGCAGCTCGTCAATTTCCATTTCCCGGTTAATTTCAGACTTCACGTCACTGACGTAACGCTGGGCCTTGCCCAACAAGTGACCCACTGTTTTGGCCACCTTGGGCAGTTTTTCAGGGCCTATCACCAGCAGCGCGATCACTGCAATGATAAGCATTTCCGAGAAAGCAATGTCGAACATGCTGCGCGCCGCAAAAAGGGGAAATTAGCTGGAAGATTTCTCTTTGGCTTCTACATCAATGGTGTCAGACTTTTTATTGCTGTCGTCGGCCAGTTTCGTCGTGTTTTGCTCTTCATCCGAGCCGCCTTCTTTCATGCCCTGCTTGAAGCCTTTCACTGCGCCACCGAGATCGGAGCCGATGTTGCGCAACTTCTTGGTGCCGAACACCAACATCACGATAACCAGCACAATCACCCAGTGCCAAATGCTAAATGAACCCATGACTTACTCCTAGTTTGTGTCTGTATCTTGATCAGTTACAAGGCTGGCATGCCCAGCATGACGCCCAATGGTTTATCACCGCCAAGAATGTGCACATGAACATGATACACCTCTTGGCAACCTACCCTTCCAGTGTTCACGATGGTTCGAAACCCGTCGTGACACCCTTCTTGCTTGGCCAATTGCCCCGCAGTGGTCATTATTTTTCCCATCACGGGAATGTCTTCTTCAGTGGCATCAGCCAGCGTGGGAATGTGCTTTTTCGGAATAATCAGAAAGTGCACTGGCGCAGCTGGCTTGATGTCGTGAAACGCGAGGATATCCTCGTCTTCATATACTTTTCTGCTAGGGATTTCCCCAGCGACAATCTTGCAAAAAATGCAATCTGACATGTCTTGTCCCTTTCCCGTGTATTTACTGGGGCCGATTGGCCTTCTCAACCAAACCTGACAAACCCATACGGCGATCCAGCTCGGCCAGCACATCGGCAGCGGTCAAACCGTGCCAGCCCAGCAACACCAGGCTGTGAAACCACAAGTCGGCTGTTTCAGCGATCACCCTGGCTGGGTCCTGATCCTTGGACGCCATCACCAATTCGCAAGACTCCTCGCCGATCTTTTTCAGGATCGCATCCTGCCCTTTGTGGTGCAACCTGGCCACATACGATTGCTCAGGACTGGCTTGCTTGCGTTCTTCAAGAACTTTCGTCAAACGCTCGAGCAAATCTCCAGACGCTTTTTCAAGGTCAGCCATGCGTGTTCATTCCTTAGTTTTTGCCGTACATGTCGGAAGGGTTCTTCAGCACAGGGTCTTTGGCAACCCAACCAGGCTTTTCACCCGGCATACCTTCCAGCGCATAGTAAAAGCAGCTTTCACGGCCTGTGTGGCAAGCAATACCGCCCACCTGTTCCACCATCAGCACCAGCACATCGCCATCACAATCCAGGCGAATTTCCTTGACCTTCTGCTGGTTGCCCGATTCCTCACCTTTGTGCCACAGTTTACCGCGCGAACGTGAAAAATACGTTGCAAAGCCTGTACTGGCAGTTATTTCCAGCGCCTCTCGGTTCATCCAGGCGACCATCAACACGCGTTTGCTGATGTGGTCTTGTGCAACCACGTTCACCAAGCCCTTGTCATCAAAGCTGACGCTGTCCAGCCAGTTCCCGGTGATTACGACATCCTTGCTCATTGAGAACGCTCCTTTACAAGCGAACTGTAATGCCGGCCTTGGCCATGTGGGCCTTGGCCTGCTGCACGGTGTACTCGCCGTAGTGGAATATGCTGGCTGCCAGCACAGCGCTGGCTTTGCCTTTGATCACACCATCCACCAAATGGTCGAGATTGCCGACACCACCGCTGGCGATCACGGGAATGGAAACGGCATCTGACACAGCTCGGGTTAATTCCAGGTTGAAACCAATTTTGGTACCGTCACGGTCCATGCTGGTCAACAGCAATTCGCCAGCACCCAAGGCCTGCATTTTGCGCGCCCATTCAACAGCATCAAGCCCCGTGGGCTTTCGACCGCCGTGGGTATAAACCTCCCAACCTGGCTCGCCATTGCTTTTCGCCTTGGCATCGATGGCCACGACAATGCACTGGGAACCATACTTGGTGGCTGCTTCACCGACCAATTCGGGATTGGTGACTGCCGAGGTGTTGATACTGATTTTGTCAGCACCTGCGTTCAGAAGCCTGCGCACGTCTTCCACCTTGCGCACACCGCCGCCCACAGTCAAGGGAATAAACACCTGACTGGCCACCGCCTCTATCACATGCAGAATCAGGTCACGGTCATCGGACGATGCCGTGATGTCCAGAAAGGTCAGTTCGTCTGCGCCTTGTTCATCGTAACGACGAGCAATTTCCACGGGGTCACCCGCATCGCGCAGTTCCACAAAGTTGACGCCTTTGACCACCCGACCTGCGGTTACATCCAGGCAGGGAATGATACGGCTTGCAAGCATTAGTAGGACTTTCCGTTCAATTCATCGGCCAGGGACTGGCCCTTGGCGAAATCAAGCGTACCTTCGTAGATGGAGCGGCCACAAATGGCACCCATCACACCCTCGTGCTCAACCGCACACAGTTGCTTCACATCATCCAGATTGGTAATGCCACCCGAGGCGATCACCGGAATGGTCAGGGCATTGGCCAGGCGAACCGTGGCCTCAATGTTGACACCGCCCAACATGCCGTCACGGCCAATGTCGGTGTAAATGATGGCCTCTACGCCATAGCCTTCATATTTCTTGGCCAGATCAACCACGTCGTGACCGGAAATTTTGCTCCAGCCGTCGGTGGCCACTTTGCCTTCCTTGGCATCCAGACCAACTATAATCTGGCCGGGAAATGCGCCGCAGGCATCGTGGAGAAAACCGGGATTCTTTACGGCCGCCGTACCAATAATGACGTAGCTCAGACCATCGTCCAGGTAACGCTCAATCGTATCGAGGTCACGAATACCACCACCCAACTGCACCGGAATGGCACCACCCACAGCATCCAGAATGTCAATAATGACACCCTCGTTCACGGGTTTGCCCGCAATCGCGCCATTCAAATCGACCAGGTGCAAGCGGCGCGCGCCACTTTCAACCCATTTCATGGCCATTTCGACCGGATCTGCCGAGAAAATGGTGGCATCGTCCATATTGCCTTGCTTCAGGCGAACACACTGACCGTCTTTCAGGTCGATTGCTGGAATGAGTAACATGAGACTGTGTTGTTAACTATTCAAGTGAGTGGAAAAAATAATCGGTAAAAACTCAGGGGTTCCATCTTAAAAAGTTGGAGTACAGCCTTAAGCCGTCCTCAGCACTTTTTTCAGGATGAAACTGTGTTGCAAAGATGTTATCCCGTGCGATGGCGCAGGTAAAGCGAACGCCGTAGTCTGTTTCACCCGCAACATGGTCCGGATTGACGGGGTTGACATGATAGCTGTGCACAAAATAGAACCATGCACCGTCTTCAATGCCGGCCCACATGGGGTGCTGGGTGCGCTGGTTCACCTGGTTCCAGCCCATGTGCGGCACCTTCAGGCCACATTCCACAGTCAGGCGGGGATCAAACTTCACAACATCACCCGGAAACAGGGAAAGGCATTCAGCAGGCCCTTCAGCGCTGCGTTCCATCATCATTTGTTCGCCAACACACACACCAAACAAGGGCTTTGATTCGGCAGCGCGGTACACGGCTTCCATCAAGCCCGATTCCCGAAGTGCTTTCATGCAGTCTGGCATGGCACCCTGCCCAGGCAGCACAACCCGGCTGGCCCGGTCAATCAAGGCGGGGTCGTCGGTGATTTGGATTTCCTGATTTTCAAGCTTTACATGTTGCAAGGCCTGGGCCACCGAACGCAGGTTGCCCATGCCGTAATCAACAACGGCAACTAGACTCACAAAGCACCTTTGGTACTGGGAATGGCACCCTGTTGACGCTCATCAATCGCAACTGCCATGCGCAAGGCACGGCCAAACGCCTTGAACACAGTTTCGCACTGGTGGTGTGAGTTCACACCCTTCAGGTTGTCAATGTGCAAGGTGCACAGGGCATGGTTTACAAAACCCTGGAAAAATTCAAACACCAAATCGACATCAAATGAGCCAATGCTGGCACGTGTGAACGGAATATCCTGATGCAGACCGGGGCGCCCCGAGAGGTCAATCACCACGCGCGACAGGGCTTCGTCCAGCGGCACATAGCTGTGGCCGTAACGCACGATTCCTTTTTTGTCGCCCAGGGCTTTCGTGAATGCCATACCCAAGGTAATGCCCGTGTCTTCCACGGTGTGGTGAGCATCAATGTGCAGGTCACCCTTGGCCACGATGTGAAGGTCGAACAGGCCGTGGCGCGAGATTTGTTCCAGCATGTGGTCCAAAAATGGCACGCCCGTGTCGAGGTGGCGTTCGCCTGTACCGTCCAGATTGATTTTCACGGTGATCTGGGTTTCCAGGGTATTGCGGGTAACTTCTGCGGTTCTCATGATTGTCTAAAAAGTTATGCGGCTTTTGTGGCCACTTCGTCGATGGATTGTTGAACAGCCACCAAAAACTGCTGATTCTCTTGCTCAGTGCTCACGGTAACGCGCAAGCAGTTTTGCAACAAGGGGTGGGCTTTGCCCACGTATTTCACCAAGATACCCTTGTTTTTCAGGGCATCAAAGACCTCAAGCGCATTCGGGATACGGAAAAGTACGAAATTGGCGTAAGAATCAAACACTTCAACGTCGCCATTGGGTGTTTTCAGGTTTTTCAGTGACTCGGTCAGCACATCGCGCTGTTCGCGCAGCAGTTTGGCTTGCGCCTCAAAAGCATCGAAATGCTCAAGTGCAAACTGCACCGCAATCCGCGTGAGCACATTCACATTGTAGGGCGGGCGTACTTTGTCGATTTGTTCCACCCAGGCGGGGCTGGCCACTGCATAGCCCAAACGGGCACCTGCCAGACCAAGCTTGGAGAAAGTGCGCAGCACCAATACATTTGGAAATTCAAGCACCCGGGCCATGAACGACGCATCGGCGAAAGCTTCATACGCTTCATCCACAACCACCAGGCCAGGCGTGGCCTCAATGATTTGAACAATTTCGGCTTCGCGCAGCGCCACACCAGTGGGGTTGTTCGGATAAGCCAAAAACACCACTTTGGGCTGATTTGTGGAAATGGCTTTCAACATGGCAGGCATGTTCAAGGTGAAGTCGGGGTTCAGGTCGACTCCCACAAAACGCGCATGGCTCCACTGGCTGTACACCGCATACATCACGAAGGTGGGCACTGGCGAAAGTACTGCATCGCCGGGCATGCAGCAGGCGCGAATAATCAGGTCGATCAGTTCGTCAGAGCCATTGCCAAACAGCACATGGGCCGCTTTTGGAATGGCCGTGCAGGCGCGCAAGGCAACCTCCAGCTCAAGGGCCTTGGGTGCGGGGTATCGGTTTAGCTCGGCTGCTTTCAACTTCTCGGCAAGCGCATCCAGCAAAGTCGCAGGCATGCCCTGGGGGTTCTCCATGGCGTCGAGCTTCAACATGCCGGCCGAAGGAGCCACCACGTAAGCACTGGTGGCCTGCACATCAGCGCGAATTGTTTTTTGAAGTAGGCTCATGGTGCGCTTAGTCTACCTTTCTGAATTTCGGACCAACGCGATACTCGGCAGAGCGCGCGTGTGCTGGCAGGCCTTCTCCATAGGCCAACTCGGCGGCCACTTCACCCAAGGTGCTGGCACCTTCGCGGCTGGCAAAAATAATGCTGCTGCGTTTCTGGAAATCGTACACACCCAGGGGCGAGCTAAAGCGCGCGGTGCCCGCAGTGGGCAACACGTGGTTGGGGCCTGCGCAATAATCGCCCAGCGATTCGCTGCTGTAAGGGCCCATGAAAATGGCACCGGCGTGGCGCAACTTCCCAACCCAGGCGTCGGGGTCTTGCACACTCAGTTCAAGGTGTTCGGGCGCAATTTGATTGCTCAGTTCGCAGGCCTCGTCCATGTCACGCACCTGAATCAGGGCGCCTCGGTTTTTCAGCGATGTGGCAATCACAGTGGCACGGGGCATGGAGTCCATCAGGCGCTTGATGCTGGCCTGCACTTGATCAAGAAATTCCTTGCTTGGGCTTAACAAAATGGACTGCGCCATTTCGTCGTGTTCAGCCTGGCTGAACAGGTCCATGGCGATCCAGTCGGCGTTGGTGCTGCCATCGCAGATCACCAGGATTTCTGAGGGGCCCGCAATCATGTCAATGCCAACGGCACCGAATACACGGCGCTTGGCTTCAGCCACATAGGCATTGCCAGGGCCCACAATTTTGTCTACGCGCGGCACGGTTTGTGTGCCGTAGGCCAAGGCTGCCACAGCTTGCGCGCCACCGATAGTGAACACGCGGTCGACGCCAGCCAGGTGGGCAGCAGCCAATACCATCTGGTTTTTCACGCCACTGGGAGTAGGCACTACCATGATCACTTCTTTCACACCCGCCACTTTGGCCGGCACTGCATTCATGAGTACCGAAGAGGGGTAGGCTGCTTTGCCACCGGGCACATACAAACCGGCACGATCCAGCGGTGTCACGCGTTGCCCTAGGCGAGTGCCATCGGCCTCGGTGAACTCCCAGCTTTCTGCCACCTGGCGCTCGTGAAATGCACGCACGCGCTGGGCTGCTACTTTCAAAGCATCGCGCTGGGCCGAATCGAGTGTATCGAAGGCATGCTTCAACTCTTCCTGGCCAATTTCAAGTTCTGCGGCACTACCGACCTTCACCCGATCAAACTTCTCCGTGAACTCCAGCAGGGCTTCATCGCCGCGCTTTCGCACTGCATGAATAATGTCTGCCACTGCGCCTTCCACATGGGGATCGCGTTGTTCTTCATAGGCGAGCAATGCGCGAAACTGCTCGGCAAAGTTGGCATCTTCTGTAGACAATCGACGAATTTGGGAAGACATTTTTTACTACCTTTAAAATTTCACGCTACTGCTTGGGTGAACACATCCAGAATAGGCTGCAAAGCCTCGTACTTCATTTTCAATGCCGCCTGGTTCACAACCAAACGGGAAGATATTTCGCAAATTTCCTCAACCTCAACAAGCTTGTTGGCACGCAAGGTGGAGCCGGTGCTGACCAAATCGACAATGGCGTCGGCCAAGCCCACAAGCGGGGCCAGTTCCATAGAACCGTAAAGTTTGATCAGGTCTACATGCACACCACGGTTGGCAAAGTGCTCGCGGGCGCTGTTCACATACTTGGTGGCAATTCGCAAGCGTGCACCCTGCTTCACCGCGCTGGCATAGTCGAAGCCTTCAGGAGCTGCAACACAGAGCCGACATTTGGCAATGTTCAAATCCAGCGGTTGATACAAGCCAGCACCGGAATGTTCAATCAGTACGTCTTTTCCGGCCACGCCCAAATCGGCCGCACCATGCTGCACATAGGTGGGGACATCGGTTGCACGCACGATGATGATTTGCACATCAGCACGGTTGGTCCCAATGATCAACTTTCGCGATTTTTCAGGATCTTCAGACGGCACAATGCCCGCTTTTTCCAGCAAAGGCAGTGTTTCTTCAAAAATACGTCCCTTGGACAGGGCCAATGTAATCATTCCGCTACTCTCGTGACGTCTGCGCCGAGTTTGCGCAGCTTTTCTTCCATTCTGTCATACCCGCGATCCAGGTGATAAATACGGTCAATCCGTGTTTCGTCGCTGGCTGCAAGGCCTGCAATCACCAGGCCCGCCGAGGCGCGCAGGTCGGTGGCCATGACGGTGGCACCGTCGAGTCGCTCCACACCTTTGATGATTGCCGTGTGGCCTTCAATTTCAATGTTTGCACCCAGGCGAACCATTTCCTGAACATGCATGAAACGGTTCTCAAAAATGGTTTCATTGACCACCGCCGTGCCATCGGCCACACAGTTCACTGCCATCAGCTGCGCCTGCATGTCGGTTGCAAAGCCTGGAAATGGTGCCGTGCGTGCGCCCACTGCCTTGGGGCGTGTATTCATGCTGGCGTGAATCTTTGTGCCGTCCACTTCAATGCTTACGCCCGCTGTACGCAACTTTTCAATGGTTGCGTCCATGCTGTCAGCATCGGTGTTGTTCAAGGTTATGTTGCCACCGCAGGCAGCAACAGCACACAAAAACGTACCCGCCTCAATGCGGTCAGGCATTACCTGGTATTCGCAACCATGTAAATTTTCAACGCCATGAACGGTAATGGTATCGGTGCCAATGCCTTCAATTTTCGCGCCCATTTTGACCAGCATGTTCGCCAGGTCCACCACTTCGGGTTCACGGGCCGCGTTTTCAATGATGGTTGTTCCATCGGCCAAAGCCGCCGCCATCATGAGGTTCTCGGTACCGGTCACAGTCACCATGTCGGTCACAATGCGCGCACCCTTCAAACGCTTCGCTTTGGCGTGAATGTAGCCCTTTTCAATGGTGATTTCGGCACCCATGGCCTGAAGGCCTTTGATGTGCTGATCGACTGGGCGCTGCCCGATTGCACAGCCACCCGGCAAGCTCACGCTGGCCTCGCCAAAGCGTGCCACCAAGGGACCCAACACCAAAATACTGGCGCGCATTGTTTTCACAAGATCGTAGCTGGCGATCGGCTCGGAAATTTCTTCGGCCCGCAGGGCCAACTGGTTCTCTCCATGCCAAAAACACTGAACGCCCATAGAGCCCAGCAAGCGCAGGCAGGTGTTGATGTCGCGCAGGCGCGGCACGTTGGTGATGGTGACTGGCTCAGCGGTCAGCAAACTTGCGCACAAAATGGGCAAGGCCGCATTCTTCGCACCAGAAATCGACACTTCTCCGTGAAGCGGCTTTCCGCCACGAACCAAAAATGAATCCATTAAATGGCAGTCCTTTTTACGCTTGTTGTTGAGCCCACTCAGCGGGCGTCAATGTTTTCATAGACAAGGCGTGAATTTCAGCACGCATTCTGTCACCCAGTACTGCATACACTTTTTGATGGCGCTGAATGGCGCGCAATCCTTCGAAGGCACTGGCCACGATGACCGCCTCAAAATGCTGACCGTCACCAGACACGGTGAGGTGCTCGCATTCCAAGCCCTGCGCAATATAGCCGCGAACGGTTTCAGGCAACAACATGATTTTTCCTATCCTTTTGATTCAACAGCACTATTATCCCCTCAATTTGTAACCAGAGGTCACCATGCGCATCGCAATTACGGTCAAAACAGCCCAGGCAGACAGGCCGATGGCCAAGCTGAACCAGGGGCTGACATCGCTGACGCCAAAAAAACCGTAACGAAAACCGTCTATGAGGTAGAAAAACGGATTGAAATGCGACACTGTTTGCCACACCGTCGGCAAGGAGTGGATGGAATAAAACACACCCGACAAAAAGGTGGCTGGCATGATGATGAAGTTCTGGAAGGCCGCCAGCTGGTCGAATTTTTCAGCCCAAATACCGGCAATTACCCCCATGGTACCCAACAAGGCTGAGCCCACCAGGGCGTGCACGAGAATCCAGACCGGGTTATACACATGCAGGCCAACAAAGGCCACAGTGACCAGCAACACGCCCAGACCCACAGCAATGCCGCGAGCCATGGAAGCCAGCACGTATGCCGAGAAAAACTCGAAATGGGACAATGGCGGCAACAACACAAACACCAGGTTGCCGGTAATCTTTGACTGGATCAGGCTGGACGACGAATTCGCAAACGCATTCTGAAGCACCGACATCATGACCAAACCAGGCACCAGAAAGGCGGCGTAACTAACGCCGGGATAAGGCTCTACCTTGCCATCCAGTACATGTGAAAAAATCATGAGATACAGCAAAGCTGTAACCACCGGGGCCAATACGGTTTGAAAACTGACCTTCCAGAAGCGCAGGATTTCTTTCTTGAACAGGGTTTGCCAACCAGTCATTTGGAACCCCCACTCATTAGTTGCACAAATACTTCTTCAAGATCAGGTTTTTCAATGCTGCACTCCAAAACATCCAGGTGATCTTTGCGGCATTGAGCCAGTATTTGCTCTATCTCTGCAGGGCCGTTCAACGCGAGCGTGTAGCGCCCCTCGCTCACATTGGCCTTCAACACCCTGGCTTGCAGGCCCGCTGGCAATACGCCGTTCAGTTGCATGTTTAGCGTTTGATTGGCATGCTTTTTCAAAAGGTTGGGGGTGGTGTCCACGGTCAGCACTTCGCCCTTTTTCAACATGGCGATTCGGTTGCACAGGGTTTCTGCTTCTTCAAGGTAATGCGTGGTCAGCAGAATTGTGTGTCCCTTTTGGTTCAGACCAGCAATGAATTTCCACAAGGTTTGGCGCAATTCTACGTCAACACCCGCTGTTGGCTCGTCCAACACAATCACTGGCGGCTTGTGAACCAGAGCCTGGGCCACCATCACGCGACGCTTCATACCGCCCGACAGGGTACGCATGTTGTTGTCGGCCTTGTCCATCAGGCTTAGCGAATGCAATAGTTCGTCAATCCAATCGTCATTCTTTTTCAAGCCAAAATAGCCCGACTGAAAACGCAGAGTTTCACGCACTGAGAAAAACGGATCAAAAACAAGTTCTTGGGGCACGATGCCGATGCTTCGCCGAGCATCTCGAAACTGACCCACCACGTCAAAACCCATGACCTTGGCTGTGCCCGTGCTGGCTCGGCTAAGACCAGCAATAATATTGATCAGTGTGGTTTTGCCGGCGCCATTGGGGCCAAGCAAAGCGAAAAACTCCCCTTCCTGAACTGTGAGCGACACATTGTTCAAGGAACGGAATTCACCAAAATATTTGGATACCGAGCTCAGCTCTAGTGCAAACGACATGACTTCTCGCACCGATGAAAGGTGCTACAGTTTTTAGGAGAAGAGAGATTGTACTCCGTAGGCAGCAATCAAACTGTCCAGCTGCGCGGGAGGATGTTGGAGTTCAAGGGTTTTGTCTGATTTAAGCACTCGCTTGGCTGCAAGAATCACAGCCAATGCGGTGGAATCGACATGCTTGACTGAGGAAAAGTCAATAACATGGTCGCCCAAGGCAAATGCCTTGGCGACCTCGGCGATCACTTGATCTCCGTTGCGAACGGTAATTTGATCGACCGATACCTTCATATCAACCCTTAGCGTTTAGGGTTTTCAGGGTTTGAATCAAACCATCCACACCGGAGTTGGACAGCACCGTGCCAAACTGGGCTTTGTAGGAATCAACCAGCCACAGACCCAAAACGCTCAGGTCATAAATCAGCCACTTGCCGTCTTTCTTTTCAACGCGATAGGCCAAATCGACGGGCGGGGCGCCTTTCTGGATCACGCGGCTATTCACGATCACATCCGTGTCTTCCGGGCGGGCACGCAGGCGGTCCACTTGCAGGGTTTGATCACCGACCTGCGCCAACGCGCCAGAGTAAGTTTTCACCAACAGGGTGCGAAACTCTTTGGTAATTTGCTCACGCTGCTCGGGCGTGGCTTCGCGCCATGGGCGCCCCACAACCAATTGGGTCATTCTTCGAAAATTCACATTGGGCATTACTTTCTGGTCAATCAGGGCATCCAGCTTCTTGGGGTCAGCCAACAACTCCTGCTTGCGCGCCTTGATCTCGGCCAACACCTCATTGCTGAACTTTTCAACAAACTCATTGGCAGGTACATCCTGCGCCAACGCTGGCTGCGCAATCAGGCCAAAACCCAAAGCGGCGGCTGCAACCCATTGAAACAACTTGTTCACTGCAATATTCATGATTCTTCCAAAACGTGTGTCGTTAGTCTAAAAACGCAATACATACCAAGGGGTTGACCACCCCAATGCCAATCAGTTCACCAAACCCAAGCCAGACTTGGCACGTTCGCTTTGCTGCAGGTCGGTTGGCAGACCAATCGACGAGTTTGAATCAGGCTGCGTATTTAAAGATGCGCTGCTTGTTTCAAGCTGCACCAGGGCTGCCTTGAAGGGTGGAAAAGAAACGGGAGTGTCGCTGCGCGATTCTTCTTCAAAATCCTCGTAACTTTGTTCGTTCGGATCTGGGGCACCGTCTCGCACCAAACTGGCACGGCGCTTCAAGTAGGCATCGCGAACAAAAGCATATTGATCCAGCGCTACGCGCTCAACCAGGTCGGTTGCTGGCAACAGCCTTGCCCGAGTATTCACCACATTCACAACCAGTAAACTGTTGCGCACCCTAACATTGTCGTAATGGTAGAGGGGATCGAGGGGAGCATCGACAAACCTGGCAGGCGCGTCACGCAGGGTGCTTGGTCCCAACAAGGGGAGCACCAGGTAGGGGCCCGAACCCATGCCCCACACACCCAGGGTTTGACCGAAATCTTCATCGTTTTTCTGAAATCCCAGTTCGGTGGCCACATCAGCCAAACCCACAATTCCGATTGTGGTGTTCAGCGCGAAACGCGTGATATCGCTGCCTGCAGCCTTGGGCTTGCCTTGCAACAAATTATTGACCGCCACACTGATGTCATCCAGATTGGAAAAGAAATTTCCAATCACGGTTTTGATTTCTGGCGGCGTTACCTTGTCGTAACCCTGCGCCAGCGGCTTCACCACCGCCTTGTCTACCACCTGGTTAAAGCCGTCAACTGAACGATTGAATCCTTCCAACGGGTCTGACTCGGAAGGGGCGCGCATGCTGGTACATGCGGTGGACAAGCCAAGCACGCCAAGCAGCAAAATCACTTTTCGAATGGACATTAACACTTCAAATCCCCTTCATCACTTTTCGGAGTCGCCTTCCGAGGCTTTGCTAAACAAGAACTGGCTAATCAGGTTTTCAAGCACCACGGCAGACTGGGTACGCGCAAACTTCTCGCCGCTGGCTAGATTCTCGAGATCTCCACCGGCCTCAATACCCACATATTGCTCACCCAGCAGGCCTGAGGTAAGGATTCTAGCTGAAGAGTCCTTGGGAAACTCGAAGCCCTCCTCCAAATCCAGGGCCACGACTGCACGGAATGTGACTGGATCAAGGTTGATGTTGGCCACACGCCCCACGGTGACACCCGCACTTTTAACAGGCGCACGAGGCTTCAAGCCACCGATATTGTCAAATTCTGCGGTCACCCGGTATTGATCGCCCGTGGTGAAAGAACTCAAGTTGCCCGCCTTCAAAGCGAGAAACACCAATGCAAGTGCGCCAATTAGCACAAACAGGCCCACCCAAAAATCCACTGCCGTGTTCTTTTTCATACCTTCAATCCGTTAAATACTGAACATGAGTGCTGTTAGCACGAAATCGAGACCCAAAATAGTCAGGGAGGAAATCACCACGGTTCGAGTGGTTGCCCTGGAAACGCCTTCAGGCGTGGGCTGACACGCATAGCCCTGGAACAAGGCAATTGAGCTGACAGCCACACCAAACACCACGCTTTTAATCACCCCGTTGAGAATGTCGTCACGCACGTCTACACCAGCCTGCATTTGAGACCAAAATGCACCTGAATCTACACCGATCAACAACACACCCACGACGTAACCGCCAAAAATACCCACCGCACTGAACAAACCTGCCAGCAAAGGCAGGGAAATCAAACCGGCTATCCAGCGAGGGGCAACAATGCGCGCTTTGGGATCCACGGCCATCATTTCCATGGCGGTGAGCTGCTCACCTGCTTTCATCAGACCAATTTCAGCCGTCAATGATGTGCCAGCTCGGCCAGCGAACAGCAAAGCAGACACCACCGGACCCAATTCACGCACCAGTGACAAAGCCACCAAGAGACCCAAGGCCTGCTCGGCACCGTACCTGTTCAGGGTGTAATAACCTTGCAAGCCCAACACGAAGCCCACAAAAAGACCCGAGACGACAATGATGACCAGCGAATAATTGCCAATGAAATGGATTTGATCGATAACAAGGCGCGGGCGGAATAAAGCCTTAGGAAGCAACATGAACAAGTTGCCCACAAAACGCGCAAAAACACCCAGGCCAGCAATTGTTGCGATAACCCCCGCCCCCAGGCGGGAAACCAATGCGACTGGATTCATGCAAAGTCCTCCTGCAAATTGCGTGCAGGATAATGAAACTTCACAGGCCCTTCGGGCAAACCTTGGATGAACTGTTGAACGTAAGGATCCTGGTTGGCTTCCACTTCTGCTGGCGTACCTTGCGCAAGTACCTTGCCGTTCGCAATCACAATGACATGGTCACTGATTGCAAAAGACTCGTGAATATCGTGGGTAACCACCACGGAGGTGGCGCCCAAGGCATCATTCAGGGTACGAATGAGGTTGGCTGTGATGCCCAGCGAAATTGGATCAAGCCCGGCAAAGGGTTCATCGTAAAAAATCAGTTCGGGATCGAGCGCAATGGCGCGGGCCAGGGCCACTCGCCGGCTCATGCCGCCGGAGATTTCCGACGGAAAAAGATTGCTTGCTCCACGAAGGCCCACGGCCTGCAACTTCAACAGCACCAGATCGCGAATGGCTGCTTCGGGCAGATTGGTGTGTTCACGCAGCGGAAACGCCACATTCTCGAAGACATTCAAATCGGTAAAAAGCGCACCAAACTGAAAAAGCACACCGATTTTTTTGCGGAATGCGTAAAGCTGTTGTGTACTGGCAGTCACCACATTTTGGCCCAGCACTTCTACCTCACCCCGATTAACCGGGTACTGACCACACATTAAGCGCAGCAAAGTGGTTTTGCCCGAACCAGAGCCACCCATGACAGAAACCACTTTGCCCTTGGGGATGTCCAGCGAAATGTTTTCCAGAATGAGGCGATCGGCGTAGCCGAAGTCCACGTTTTTTAATTGAGCAACAAAGCCCATGGGGGCTCCTTAGTAAACGAATACGAATTTGGGAGCTATTGTACCCCGAAGGGCATGCACTCACCATCCAAATGGTGACAGGCTCACCCACAAGGCATGACCACGAAGCGTGGAAATGGTTTCATCAAAGTATGATCCGCAGCACTTAAACCCTGAAAAGTCTGCCCGTGCCCTCACTGCTTGTGTTTTTAATCGGCTTGACCACCCTCCTGACTGCGTGCGTGGCCACTCCTCCCCAAACAAGCGAGCGCATTGCGCCTCTTGAAGTGGCACATACGCTTGAGTTGAATGCTGTTTTTTGGGCAGACAAAGTTCAGCACAGCAGCAACGCGTGGCAAAGACATCAGCAAACATTCACTTTCCGGCTTGAAAACATACCTGCAAGCCAAGTGCTCGAACTGATTTCGCGGGAGCTAAAGCTTGGCTATGAAATGGACAACTGCGGCGACGCCCCGGTCAGCCTTGTGGGTCGAGACATGCCACTTCAACAAGTCATAGAAAGCCTGGAACTTCAATCCGGTGCCAGCGTGCAATTTGCAGGCAATCAGCTGTCCATGCGGTGCGAGGCAGATGAGCTTCGGGTATCCATGCGCGTGGTTTTATGCTGATCGAGGTTGCACTTGTGGTTGTGCTCATGGCGATCATTCTGGGGCCTGTGCTGCACCTCTTGGCCAGTCAGCGAGAAAAAAACAAAGTACTTGCACACCTGGAATCAAGGCAACGCATTCTTGAGACCGTCGAAGGTTTTGTGCTGGCCACAGGCAGGCTGCCCTGCCCTGCAGACCAATACAAAGGTGCCGAATCGCGCACCGGTGATGCCTGCACGCGCAAGGAGGGTTGGCTTCCAATTGCGACACTGGCCACCTGGGGAATCGAGGGGCAGTGGAAAATGGCAGTGGCCACGCTGGAACAGGCCGGCGAGCCCGCGCAAGATGCGCTGGTGTCAGCGCAACCTTTTGCACAACTCAGCCCGCAACAGTTGACCGAAATTGTGATGGCCCCCTACACCGCCAACTACCCCTTGGGCGCAGGACCATTGCCAGCCATTCACCTGTGTCAGCTTGTGCAAGGTCATGCAATTCCACCCAACGTCAATTCAGGCTGCGGCGCGCACACCTTGTTGAACGCAACCACCGTGTGGCTTGCATACCCAGCAGACGATCTTGCAAACCAAAACCGGTATCAACAATTTTTTATCAATCCCGACCAACCCGCTGCAAACCCCGTTTGGCTTTCATTTGAACGTCTGAACTGGCTTTGGATGAAACGCGGCGCGCTCAACACACCTCACATTCAGGAGAATTGAATTGAAACAACCTCGACACCAGACCCAGAACGGGTTCTCTTTATTAGAACTGGCCATTGCGCTGGCTGTGCTGGCCATACTCGCTGGTGGCGTACTTAAGGGACGCGAGCTGCTGAACAGCGCCCGCGTACAGGCCACTCTTACCGACATCGCCAGCCTTGAAACAGCATTGTCCGCTTTTCAGGCACGTTATTCAGCCTTGCCCGGTGACTTCATTGCGGCCAGCGCAGCGGGGCTTTCCAACAGCGGCGGTGACGGCAACGGCCTGATTGAAGGCGAAGAATCCTGCAATGTATTCACGCATCTTCAACTGTCAGGTTTCATCCAAGGTGACTTCACCGGTGGCAGTGACCAATCTGGAAATTGCACGCCCGCCAGCACCATGGGCAACCAGTTCAGTGGCCAGTACCTGCTCAACAACACCATGCAGGGCCCTAACTCCCGGGAAAATGCAATGGCCTTGCTGATTGGCGAAACCGTACCTGTTGCCCAACTGGCAGAAATTGACCGCAAACTCGATGATGGCAACCCCCTGCGTGGCGCAGTGCAGGTGATTAGTGGCGAGGAAGAACTGTGCACCATCAACGGCAGTCAATGGGACGAGGCGCAAGGCGCTGATTGCGCGGCACTTTATATTATTCGGTAAACACCAATTCAACGCCCCATAGACTTGCGGCCAAGAATAATGGCTTCGGCCAAACTTAAAGCATCAGGCTGCCCCTTCAGCACCAGGATATCCCCCGACTCCAGTTGCGTATCGGGGGAAGGATCCCCGCCCCGAATACCACGCCTGCGAATTGCGCTTACTTCAATGTCCAATTCAAGAATACCCAACTCGGCCAGGCTTTTACCCACGCCACTGGCTCCCGGCTCCAGGAACACCGAATGCAAACGGATCCATTGGTTTTCGGGTGTATCCGCTTCGTCGTCTACGCCACGGAATACCCCCCTGAACATTTGGTAACGCGATTCACGAATGGCTCGAATCTGTTTGACCACACGAGAAACCGGCACACCCAACAACATCAAGGCCTGTGAGCCCAGCATCAAACTGCCTTCAAGAATTTCTGGCACCACCTCGGTGGCTCCTGCTGCAGTCAGTTTCTCCAGATCACTTTCATCGTAAGTGCGCACCACAACTGGAACATTCGGAGCCAAAGCACGCACTGCAATCAACACCTTCTCGGCCGACTTGAATTCAGCAAATGTGACCACTACACAGGATGCCCGCAGCAAACCCGCAGCAACCAGCGTTTCACGCTTTGCGGCGTCGCCAAAAACCACTGAATCGCCTGCTGCGGTCGCTTCACGAATACGGTCCGGATCCAGATCCAAAGCCACATAATCCAGGTCTTCACGGTCCAGCAACCGGGCCAGGTGCTGACCACTGCGCCCGAAGCCGCAGATCAGTACATGCTTGGTCGTGGCAAGACTCTTCTGGGCAATTTGGTGCAACTCCAGCGATTTTTGCAACCATTCCTGACTTGAAAAGCGCAGCACGATTCGATCTGCATGTTGAATCATGAAGGGCGCTGCCAACATGGATAGCACCATGCTGGCCGTAATGGTTTGTAACCAAGGGTCGGGGACCAAACCAAAACCGGCTGAGCCCGTGTTGGCCAGTAGCACGAAACCGAATTCACCGGCCTGCGCCAGATAAATGCCGGTGCGCATGGCTGTGCCGGTGTTCGCACCAAATATCCGGGCCAGTGCCGCAATCAACACCAACTTGGCCAACACCGGGAGTACCGCCAGCAAAATTACCCAGTACCAATTCTGCATCACCACTTGTGGGTTCAGCAGCATGCCTGTGGTCACGAAGAAGAGACCCAGCAGCACATCACGAAATGGCTTGATGTCCTCTTCCACTTGATGTTTGTACTGGGTCTCTGCAATCAGAATGCCCGCCACAAATGCACCAAGGGCCAGCGACAGCTCTGCAAGCTCGGTCAACCAAGCCAAGCCCAAGGTGATCAACAGCACATTCAGCACAAACAATTCTTGCGACTTGCTACGGGCCACGAATGTCATCCACCAATTCATCATGCGCTGGCCAAACACCAACATCAGCCCCAACACCAGTGCGGCCTTCACCACCGCCAGGCTCAGTGTCACAGTAAGGTTCTCAGCCCCTTGGCCCAGTGCTGGAATAATGATGAGTAGCGGCACCACGGCCAAATCCTGAAACAACAAAATACCCATGATTTGACGACCATGGGGAGAATCGAGTTCAAGCCGCTCCGACAACAATTTACTGACAATCGCCGTGGAAGACATGGCTGCAGCCCCTGCCAGCACGAAGGCGGTGCTCAGTGGCACCTCAAAGAAATAGCCAGCCAACAAGCCCAGGCCCATCACGCCCAGCATGGTCAGCCCTACTTGCGCAAACCCCAGGCCAAACACAACACGGCGCATGGCATGCAGTTTCGGCAAACTGAACTCGAGACCAATTGAGAACATCAGGAAAACAACGCCGAACTCTGCCAGATGCCGGGTTTCGGCGGTATCGGGCACGATGCCGAATGAATAAGGACCAATCAGCGTACCCGCAAACAGATAGCCCAGCATGGCGGGCAGCTTCCAGTGACGGAAAAGCGAGACCGCCAACACGGCGACCAGCATTAGAATCAAAGACAGCTCTAGAGCGTTAGGCACGTTTAATGCTTAGGAAGTGGAGAGAATTGGCACGCGCTTTGCTATACTGCCCTGAAAAGAGCACAGCCTCAAGCACCTTAGTTGCTTAAGTCTATCAGGGTCTACCATGTCAAAAACACCGTCGAATAATGACAAGCACGATTTTCTGGCCATGGCCAGGGAGGCGCTTGCCATTGAAGCCCAAGCAGTCTCGGCACTGGCTGAACGCTTGAATGATCAGTTCAGCCAAGCCACCACCGCCATACTGAACTGTAAGGGTCGAGTCATTCTGGTCGGTGTGGGCAAGTCGGGCCTGATTGCCAAAAAAATTGCTGCCACCTTTGCCAGCACGGGCACGCCTTCTTTTTTCGTGCACGCCACCGAAGCCTCTCATGGCGATTTGGGCATGATTACCCAAGACGACGTGGTCATTGCCCTGTCTAATTCGGGAAATACCGAAGAATTGGTCGCGGTGTTGCCAGCCATTGCACGGCGGGGCGCAAAAATAGTCGCCATGACCGGCAAACTCGATTCAGCCTTGGCCCGGCAGGCGGACTTGGTACTGGACTGTGGCGTTGAAAAAGAAGCCTGCCCCCTGAATTTGGCCCCAACTGCCAGCACCACCGCAGCCTTGGCCCTTGGCGATGCGCTTGCCGTGGTGGTTTTGAAAGCGCGTGGTTTCAGCGAAGAAGACTTCGCACTCTCGCATCCAGGTGGCAGCCTGGGACGCAAACTGTTGACCCATGTCAGCGATGTCATGCGAAAAGGCGACCGAATCCCCACCGTTTCACCATCAGCCAGCATTTCCAGTGCCATTCTGGAAATCACCAAAAAGGGCCTGGGCATGACTGCCGTTGTGGGCGCCAACAACAAACTGCTGGGCGTTTTTACCGATGGTGATCTGCGCCGCCTGATTGAACAAGGCCTGGATTTACGCGGTTTGCTGGTGAGCGAAGTGATGAACACTCTGCCCAAGTGCATTTCACCCGACAAGCTGGCCGTAGAGGCCGTTCGCATGATGGAAGTCAGCCACATTAGCCAAGTGGTGGTCACAGACGAACAGGGACACATTGTCGGCGCCCTGAATTTCCATGATCTTTTCGAAGCCAAGGTGGTGTGATGGATCAATTGACCGACCGCCAACCCACTGCCGCCCAAGCTGCGGCAAACATCAAATTGATGGGTTTTGATGTAGACGGAACACTGACTGATGGTGGCCTGTACTTCGGCAATGAAGGCGAGGTCATGAAACGCTTTAGTGTATTTGACGGCCAGGGCCTTCGACTGCTGATGGACCATGGCGTCAAGGTGATCTGGATCACCGCGCGCTCCAGCACCATTGTGGAAAAACGTGCCAAAGACCTTGGCATCTATCAACTGGTTCAGGGCTGCAAAACCAAGCTGCAAGCCTATGATGAAATTCGCCAGCTATTGGGGCTGGACTGGAGCGAATGCGGCTTTTTTGGGGATGACTGGCCCGACTATCCAGTGCTGCAACAGGTTGCTCTGGCGGCCACCACGCAGCACTCCCCGGCTGCCATGAAAAACTCTGCCAACTGGATTAACACGCGCCCACCAGGCGATGGTGCAGCCCGCGAATTGTGCGACTTCATCTTGAGTCACCAGGCAGGCTATCAAAACCCATGGGAAACAGCGTGAAACCGTTGAGTGCTTTTTTCAACCTGATTTCGCAGTTCATTCCGCTGTTGTTGACGTTCGCACTGGCGGCCACCTCGTATTGGTTTGCAATTCAATCTGAGCTCAGCCTGTTCAGCGCCAGCGGCAAAAACGATCCGACCAGCAGCGACTACTATCTGCGTAATTTTTCGGTACAAAGCCACGACCTGGCCGAGAATAAATATTCAATCATCCGCAGCAACGCAGCCGAGCATATTCCACAAGGCAATGTGTGGAACATTACAGCGCCTGAACTGGAACAGTTTGAATCGGGCAATGGCATGGTCAAAGGCAATGCCCAAAAAGGTGTCTACCTGCTCGACACGGATGAAATTTTCTTGCGGGACAACGTTGTGGTGACCAGTCAAAACGAAGGGCTGCTGACCACCATGAAGTCTGAAGAAATACGAATCGACAATATCACCAACGAAATTTCAACCGACAAAAATGTGCTGGTGACGCGACCAGGCCAACGGTTTGAAGCACAAGGTGCCACACTGAACAACGACACTGGCGAATTGACTGCCCAAGGGTCAATCAAGTTTCGCATAGAGGCCAAACGATGAAACGCTCTACCTGGATTTCCCTCGCACTGGCTGCGCCTGCACTGGCCTTTGGGGTTTGCGCGCAAGCACTGGAATCGGACAAACAACAACCCACCACCATCGACGCCAACCAGATGACTTACAACGAGAAGTCAAATGTGAATGTTTTCACTGGCAACGTGCTCTTAACACGTGGAAGCCTGGTGATTCGCGGCGACAAACTCACACTGACCGAGCGCAGCGACGGCACCCAGTTTGCAACCGTGGAAGGTAAACCAGCCCGCTTCAAGCAACAACGTGATTCAGAGACGCCCAACGAGGTATTGCTGATCAACGGCACTGGTAACACCATTGAATTCGACGGCAACAAATCGATAGTGACGTTGACTGGTGCGGCCAGCATTCAAAAAAGTACCAATGGTCAGCTGACTGAGTCCATCTCGGGCACACGGATCACCTACGAGCAAAACACCGAATTCCTGAATGTGGTGGGTTCACCCAGCAGCAGCGGCTCCTCACGCGTTCAAGCCGTGATCAAACCAAAAACCCAATCGACGGAACCTGCGCCCGAGCCCGCGCCCAAAGGGAGCAGCAAGTGAGCAACACCCCTGCACACACATTGACAGGTCAGGGCCGTCTTCAGGCACTCAGCCTGCGCAAAGCCTACCGCAGCAAGCGTGTGATTGAAGACGTTTCCCTGCATGTAGACACCGGTGAAGTGGTGGGCCTGTTAGGCCCCAACGGTGCGGGTAAAACCACCTGCTTTTACATGATTGTGGGTTTGGTCAGTGCCGACGAGGGCAACATTTGCCTGGAAGGCCGCGACATCACCTTGCAACCCATTCACGAGCGCGCACGCGCAGGGCTTTCTTATCTTCCTCAGGAAGCCTCCGTGTTTCGCAAACTGACTGTGGAAGACAACATTCGCGCAGTGCTTGAAATCAATCCACCCAGAGACAAAACGGTGGATCAGGCTGTCGAAGATTTGCTGAACGACCTTCAAATTGCGCACATTCGCACCTCGCTGGCGGCGTCCCTCTCGGGTGGCGAACGCCGCCGACTTGAAATTGCCCGTGCGCTAGGCAGCCAGCCGCGCTTCATTTTGCTGGACGAGCCCTTCGCAGGCGTTGACCCCATTGCGGTACTGGAAATTCAACGCATCGTTGCCTTTTTGAAATCCAAAGGTATCGGCGTGCTGATCACCGACCACAATGTACGGGAAACCCTGGGCATTTGTGATCGTGCCTACATCATCAGCGCGGGCCGCGTGCTGGCCTCGGGCAGTCCCGAGCAAATTGTGAAAAACGACGATGTACGCCGCGTGTACCTCGGCGAACACTTCCGGATGTAAAGCTGAATCTCCATGAAACAATCCCTTCAGCTTAAAGTCTCGCAAAACCTCACGCTCACGCCTCAGTTGCAGCAATCCATTCGCTTGCTGCAATTGTCCACACTGGAGTTGCAGCAGGAAATTCAACAAGCGCTGGCTGAAAACCCACTGCTGGAGTTGGCTGACGAAGAGGCCGTGGAAGGCGAGCGCACCCTGAGCCTGGACAGCAGCAATGGCGAACTGCACGAGCCACAGGGCGACAGCTTTGAGGCCGATCCCGACCCCCGCAAAGCCAGCGAACCGGTCAGCGATCAGCAAGCTGAACAAGACAATCAAAGCGAAGAAATTGTTCAGCGCGAGACCATCGACTCCATCCAGGACAACTGGGAAGGCGACTGGCGCGACAACAGCGGCGCAGGTGCCGATGGCGATGAAGAAAAACCCGGCCTGCAACTGGCTGCGCCCGACAGCAGCCTGCACCAGCACCTGATCGACCAGCTGCGCATGACACAGGCCAGCGAACGTGACAAAAACCTGGTGCTTTGGCTGATTGACTACCTCAGCGACGATGGCTACCTGACTGTTGAACTTGAAGACCTGTGGGAAACCCTGCAGGACGAGCCCGACCTGGAGTTTGAAGAACTCAGCGCGGCCTTGCGCCTGCTGCAAAGTTTTGACCCACCCGGCGTGGGTGCCCGCAATGCAGCCGAATGCCTGCTGCTGCAACTGGCCCAGCGCAAAGACATTACTTGCCAGCCAAACCTGTACAGCAACTGTCAGCACATTATTCGCGACCACTTGGGTTTATTGGCCCAACGCGACTTCACCAAGCTGAAAAAAGCATTGAACGTCGACGAGGACATGCTAAAAACATGTCATCAAATCATTCGTTCACTCGAGCCGTTTCCCGGTGCGCGTTTTCGACGCATCGACGATGACCATGTGGTGCCCGACGTGATCGTGAAAAAACTGAGTGGACAGTGGCATGTGCAACTGAACCCCGACGTGATGCCAAAAATCCGTATTAATGAAATGTATGCCTCCATTTTGCGATCACACCGTGGTCAAAGTGCGCAACTCAGTGCGCAATTACAAGAGGCTCGCTGGTTGTTAAAAAACGTTCAGCAGCGATTTGACACTATTTTACGGGTGAGCCAAGCCATCGTAGAACGGCAAATCGGCTACTTCAATCACGGCGAAATCGCAATGCAGCCCTTGGTTCTGAGGGAAATTGCCGATCTCTTGGGACTGCATGAATCGACCGTGTCAAGGGTTACCACGCAAAAATATATGTTGACGCCCTATGGGTTGGTTGAGCTAAAGTATTTCTTCGGAAGTCATGTTTCCACCGACTCGGGTGGTCAGGCTTCCAGCACAGCAATACGTGCACTCATCAAGCAACTGATTTCTGCGGAGGACGCCAAGCAGCCGATATCTGACAGCCAAATCGCCGACCTACTCGGTCAACAGGGCATCGTGGTCGCAAGACGCACGGTCGCTAAATACCGGGAATCACTGAAAATACCCCCGGTGAACATGCGCAAGTCGCTTTAAATTTAAAGCTTCCCCCCGCAGCAACGAAAGGAGATACCTTATGAACTTGAACATCAATGGTCATCATCTGGAAGTTACCCCAGCAATTCGAAACTACGTCATCGAAAAACTGGATCGGGTGAAAAGGCATTTTGATCACGTCATTGATGCATCGGTGACCATCTCGGTGGTCAAGCTGGTTCAAAGGGCAGATGTTACGCTGCACGTTCGCGGCAAAGACATTCACGCTGAAGCAAGTCATGAAAACCTCTACGCAGCCATTGATGCGCTGGCCGACAAACTGGATCGCCAGGTACTGCGTCACAAAGACAAACTAACCAATCACAATCACACACCGATCAAACACCAGGTGGTCGAAGAAGCCGAATAAACCACTGTAATTTCAGGGATTTTCAAAAGGCGGACTTCAATCCGCCTTTTCTGTTTTTATGGCGTATAATCGGCCCCACGATTAGAAGCGGGTCTCAGGAATCAACAGCGATGAACTTGATCGCAAATCTACTGCCTCCATCCAACATTTTGCTGGATGCACAGGTCACCAGCAAAAAGCGCGTGTTTGAACAAGCCGGTTTGGTGTTTGAAAACAACCAGGGCATTGCTCGCTCCAAGGTTTTCGACAGCCTCTTTGCACGTGAACGCCTGGGTTCCACCGGACTTGGTCAACAAGTCGCTGTGCCGCATGGTCGCATCAAGGGCCTTCGCGAACCCATCGCTTCACTGGTTCGAGTTCAAGATCCAATTCCCTTCGACGCCCCTGACGGTCAACCCGTCAAACTGCTCATGTTTTTGCTGGTGCCAGAAAGCGCAAACCAGCATCATCTGGATATACTGTCTGAACTGGCTCAAATGCTGTCTGACAAGGATTTCCGTGAGAAACTCATGACTGAAGCAGACCCCGGCGCCATGCACCAGCTCATCGCCACCTGGGAGCCCTACCAACCCGCGAGTTAAGCCTGTGAAGCAACTGAAAGAACTGATCGAAGCCAACCGCAACAAACTCAAGCTTGACTGGCTGGCCGGTTTAAATGGTGGTGACCGCCACCTGGATCTTCAGTGCTTTGCTTCCTCTGATCTCGTAGGTCACCTCAACACCATTCACCCGGGCCGCATCCAGGTATTTGGTCGTCAGGAAATCGAATATTTCGCCCGCATCAGCGACGAACGCAAAAAACACCAAATCGACAAGCTAATCGAAGGCGATCCGCCCGCAATCATCGTGGCTGAATCGTTTCAGCCCCATGCCCTACTGAAGGCCGCCTGCGACGAATCCAACATCCCCCTGCTGGCCACTCCATTGTCAGCCGCCGAAATCATCGATTTTCTGCGCGTGTACATCAACAAATGGTTAGCCCCCACCACCATGATGCACGGCGTGTTCATGGATGTGCTCGGCATGGGCGTGCTTATTTGTGGCGAGTCGGGTTTGGGCAAAAGCGAGTTGGGCCTGGAACTGATTTCTCGCGGGCACGGCTTGGTGGCAGACGATGTGGTCGAATTCTCGCGCGTAGCCCCCAACCTGATCGAAGGGCGCTGCCCTGAACTGATTCGCAACCTGATGGAAGTGCGCGGCGTGGGCCTGCTCGACATCAAGGCTATTTTTGGTGAAACCGCCGTACGCCGGAAAATGCGATTGAAGCTGATCGTACATCTGGTTCGTAAAGCCTCGCTAGAATTGCACCAGGAACGATTGGTAACCGAGCAACAATTCCAGGAAGTGCTGGGGCTGCCGATTCGCAAAGCCATATTGCCAGTGGCTGCGGGCCGCAACCTGGCCGTGTTGCTCGAAGCTGCGGTGCGCAACACCATCTTGCAAATGCGGGGTATCAACACACTCGACGAATTCATGGTTCGTCAACAAAAAGCCATGCTCACTGAACTGGGCGGCATTGACCACCTACAGGTTGACCCCGACACTGAAACGGACATTGGCCATGATTAACATGAAAGTGGTATTGGTCACCGGCCTTTCAGGCTCGGGCAAATCAGTCGCCATTCGCGCGCTGGAAGACTCCCACTTTTACTGTGTCGACAACTTGCCGCCTTCTTTCATACCGCAAGTCATCCAGCGCTTGTCCTCCGAGGGCATCACGCAAATTGCGATTGCAGCCGACGCCCGCACTGGACGAGACATTATCGATGTTCCCCAAATTATTCAGGCCCTGAAGGCCGACGGGACCGATGTTCGCATTCTGTTTCTGAATGCCGACGATGAAACCCTGATCACCCGCTACTCTGAAAGCCGCCGCCGTCACCCCATGAGCGCACGCCTTGGCGAGCAAGCCACCGTGCAAGAATGTGTTGATGCGGAACGAGAGGCGCTTGAGCCCCTGAGAAACATTGCAAGCTGTATCGACACCTCTGCCCTGCAGCCCAATGTACTGCGGCGATGGGTGCTTGAAACCGTAGAAGAAGAATCGGCCAAACTTACATTGGTGTTTGAAACCTTCGGTTTTAAAAAAGGCCTGCCCAGCGATGCAGACCTGGTGTTTGATGTGCGCTGCCTGAGTAACCCGTATTACGACAAAAGCCTGCGTCCACTGACCGGGAAAGACACAGAAGTACAACGGTACATTCAAGCCGACAATCGCAGCGACCCGCTGATCAGCGATATCGAAACCTATTTGAGAAAATGGTTGCCCTCGTATTTGAATGAGCAGCGCAGCTACGTGACCGTGGCCATTGGTTGCACCGGTGGTCAACACCGCTCGGTGTATGTGGCCGAAACACTGGCCAAGCGTTTTACCAACCAGCCTTTAACCGAGATCGAGAGCGTTTTGTTGCGGCACCGCAGCCTGGGCTAAAGCTCTCGATTGCTCCAACAATTTGTGCACAATTTTCGGCACGGGCTTTTCACTAACCACGTGACAACCAACCCACACGCCGGGCACCTTCACACGCAACAATTTAAAGTGCATTTTGCGGTGGGTTAATTCATGCACCAACCAAGGCTGACCTTGCAACGCGTGCAACTGATGCTCAAGTTCAACACGGTGGGCCTGCAAGCCATAGCGCTCAACCCACACAGCTGCGATTCGGGTTAAGTTGTCAAAATCTTCTGCAAAACCGCCCTGGCTACCACAGGCCTCAAAAGGTGTAGTCCACAGGCCCTGCCAAACTCCTTTGCCTGTTTGCAGTTCCAGCAACACCGCGCCACGCTCGTCTTCCACAATCATGCTGACAAAATGCAATTCAGGCCGGGCTTTTTTGGGTTTCGGTGTGGGCAACAACCCGACCATGCCCTTTTGCAAAGCCACACAACTTTGCATCAATGGGCAAGCTGAACATGCAGGGTTGCGCGGCACACAGCATGTGGCCCCAAGGTCCATCAAGGCTTGGTTGTAAACACCGGGCTGCTGTTCTGGCACATTGGCCTCTGCAATAGCCCACAAGGTTTTCTTGATGGTGGTTTGCTCCGGGTACCCCTCGATGCCGTAATACCTGCAAAACACACGTTTCACATTGCCGTCCAGAATGGGAGCCTGCACACCATATGCCAGCGATGCAATTGCACCTGCCGTGGACTGACCAATGCCGGGCAAACTTTCAAGCTCGGCCACCGTGCGCGGGAATTGCCCTCCAAAACGGGCCACCACCTGCTTGGCACAGGCATGTAAATTACGCGCACGGGTGTAATAGCCCAAACCGGCCCACAACTGCATCACATCCTGCTCCGGGGCGCCAGCCAGGTCGGCTACAGTCGGGTAAGCCTGCAAAAAACGGGTGTAGTACGCCAGCACGGTCGTTACCTGGGTTTGCTGCAACATCACTTCGCTCAGCCACACCTTGTAAGCATCGCGGGTGTGCTGCCAAGGCAAGGTTTGTCGACCATGCTGCTTCTGCCACCGCACCAACACTTCGCCAAACGGCTCTCCTGTCAAAGGGCTCATACTGGTTCTATTCCTGACATTGCGCACAATAAAACGTGCTGCGCTGATTCATTACCCGGCGTTTTACCAAGGCCCCACAGCGTTTGCAGGGCTGCCCCTCGCGGCCGTACACATCACAATGCAACTGGAAATGTCCCAACTCGCCATCAATGGCCTGAAAATTACGCAGGGTTGAACCACCCCGCTCTATCGCCTCAGTCAATACAGCAACCACCGCTGCATGCAAGGCCTGCGCATTTGCTCTACTCAGCCGCCCTGCGGCTTTGCCAGGGCGAATCGCACTGCGAAACAGCGCCTCGCAGGCGTAAATATTGCCCACGCCGACCACCGCAAACCCACTTAACAACAAGGCCTTGATTGACACCTTTTTACCGCGGGTTGCCTTGAAAAATGACTCTGGCGTGAATGCATCACTGAAAGGCTCCGGCCCCAGTTTTGCAAACCGTACAAAACTGTCTTCCCAGCCGGGTGCTTTTTCGACGTACTCCACACTGCCAAAGCGGCGCGGATCGTTGTAGCGCAGCACCTTGTCACCAAAATTCCATTCAATGTGGTCGTGCTTGTCCCAAGGGGTACTGGCGCTAACAATTTTCATGGACCCCGACATGCCCAAATGCACCACCAACACCTGCCCGCCGAAATCCATCAACATGTATTTCGACCGACGCTCCACACCTTGCAATATCTGCTTTACACAACTTTGCACTTGGGTGGACACAGGCCAACGCAAACGGGGTTGCCGCACGGTACAAGCCAACAGGCGTTGCCCTGTGAAATGCAGGTCTACGCCTCTTTTGGTGATTTCTACCTCGGGTAATTCAGGCATAAGCTAAAGCGCGCACGCGCATCTGTTAATGTGATAAAAATAAAAGCGGATTCACCAGTTTTCATTGGGTTCAACAGTATGACTTGTTTTAAATGGACCATCGCAGGCCCGGTATTTTTTCTGGCCGCCAGCCTGACCACAGGCTGCGCCACTGTGCCCGCAGATCAAGGCGAGCCCGCACAACAGCAAATGTCTGACGAGCAAAAAGCCTACGAGGCCCGTGTTGCCGACATGGTCAAACAAGACCCATTGTTTGCGCTGCTCACCGCTGAAATTGCAAGCCAGCGCGGCGACACTTATTCTGCCACGCTGGCCTACACCGAGGCCGCCAAGCAACAGCGCAATCCCGAACTTGCAAAACGAGCCGTCGAAATCAGCCTGGCGGAAGGCCAATTGGACCTGGCTTTGAACGCGGCCCAAGTGTGGTCCGAATTGTCGCCCAGCGACAAACAAGCCAGCCGCTCCATCATGCTGCTGCAACTGGGCACCAACCGGGTCGATGAAGCCATGCCTGCGCTCAAGGCGTTTTTGGCCGACGTACAGGCCGCTGAAACTGCAAACCCGGGCCTGGGTGGTTCAAGCACCGAGAAAGTTGCGCTGGACATGCTGCAACGCATTCCCGACAAAAACAAAGCGTACCAAACCGGCATCGAGCTGTTTGGCAACAACGCCGATGACCTTGAAACGCAAACCCTGCTGGCCCAACTCGCCAACAATTCCGAGTTGTACCCACAGGCTGTAGGACACATGGAAAACGTGTTGCGCAAGTCACCACAAGAACGTTTTTATGTGTTGATGGCGCAGTTCATGGAAAAGCGCGACGGCAATCTGGATGCAGCCATGCAACTGGTGAACGAACAAGCCCAACTGCACCCCAACTGGTTTGGTGCGCGCCTTTACCTCGCCCGCAACCACACCCAGCTTGGGCAGTGGGCACAGGCCAGGCAGCGCTTTGCTGAAATGATCGAGCTTCAGCCCGACAATATTCCACTGTATTCAAGCCAAGGCTTTGTACTCACCCAGCTCAAAGACTACAAAGCAGCCGAGCAGCATTTCAGGATTTACCTGGACAAAACTGCACCAGCCGAGCGTCAAAATGAATCACTGATTCACGCCACGCTGTCAGACATGGCACTTGAACGAAAAGACTACGCTGCCGCCCTGAAATGGCTGGACACCACACCCAACGCAGCTGATAACCTCGATGTGCAGCTGAAAAAATCGGCCTTGTTCGAGAAACAAGGCAATGTGCGGTCAGCCAAACGGGTGCTGAATCAGTTCAAGCCCAAGAACGAGGATGAGTCTGTGCGCCTGGCACTGGCGAAATCGCAACTGGCAGAATCTCAAAAAGCCCCCGCTGAAGCCGCCACTGAACTTGAACTCGCGTTGCTCAATTTTCCGGATCAACCCGACCTGCTTTATGAACGTGCCATGGTGGCCGAGCGGCAAGACGACCTGCCAGTTGTTGAGCAATTCCTGAAGCGCCTTATTGCAGTTCGCCCTGAAAATCCGCATGGTTACAATGCCTTGGGCTACACCTGGGCCGAAAACAACATGCGACTGGAAGAAGCTTACGAGTTGATCAAGAAGGCAGTTGAACTGGCCCCCAACGACCCCTTCATTCTTGATTCACTGGGCTGGGTGCATTACCGCCTGGGCAAACTGGACAGCGCCGAGGCCACCTTGAAAAAAGCGTTCGATCTGCGTCAGGACGAAGAAATCGGCCTGCATTTACTTGAAGTGTTGCTTAAATCAGGCAAAAAAGAAGAAGCACGTCAACTGGGGAGCCGCTTGACCGTTCGCTACCCTGACAGCAAAGCATTGAGAAAACTGGTTCAACAGGTTGAGGAAATTTAAGTTCATGGCTTTATCAACACTGCGCCTGGCCTGCATTGGCTTGATCAGCGCAAGTCTTGCCGCCTGCAGCACTTTGGATCAAAACCCAAGCACCGAAGTGGATTGCAAGTCGATTCAGTCCAGTTGCCACTATGGGCGTTTTGGCCTCATCTGGAAGGTTGAACAAACCGACGGCAAAATTGAGGCCGATTCCATTTCTGGCACCTATGAATGGCGATCGGGCCGCACCGGACCCAGCCAAGCTCCCGAAATTGCTTACCTTGAGGTGAACTCCACCCTGGGCCCCTCACTGGGCAGCGCAAAGCGCTTGGGTAATTTTTACGAGGTTCGGGCTGCAGATGGACGCGTGTATTTGGCCAAAAACTGGCAAAGCCTGTTCGACTTGATGTTCCCCGTTGAACTGCCTGCCGAAGCCTTGGTGCAGTGGATGGAAAACCCGAACCCCAATGAATTGCCCACATTGCCTGCGAATTGGTCCTGGGAAAACCAGAACGGCCGATACCGCGTGGTGTTCATCGAGAACAACACCTCGGGCCGCATTGACCTGATTCCACAAGGCACCTTGGGCAAGTAAAGCGTGAACCTTCCCACACCCGCTAAACTCTCTGCGTTTTCGCCGGCAAAAATCAATCTGTTTTTGCACATTACTGGTCGCAAAGCCGATGGTTACCACCTGCTGCAAAGTGTTTTCTGCCCAATCACCTTGGGCGATCAGGTTTCAATTTCAGTGCAGGCCAACCCTGAAAATGAATTGGTGGTTCAGCGAAGTGGCGACCTTGTCCACATTCCTGAAGAAATCGACCTGACAGTTCGCGCCTGCAAGGCTTTTTATACCCACGCTAATCTTGGCATCGGCCACTCGGTGTTCATTCATGTCAGCAAACAGGTTCCGGAACAAGCGGGCCTGGGAGGTGGCAGCAGCAATGCAGCCACCGTGCTGCGTCTGCTGCAACAGCACCACCAACACCCGATAGAACCGGAACAACTGGCCTCAATTGGTCTGAAGCTTGGCGCTGATGTGCCCTTTTTTCTTCAAGAAAGCAGTGCCTTTGTGGAAGGCATCGGCGAGGTCATCACCCCGATTCAGGGCATTTCCGGGCATTTAATTGTCTACAAACCGCCACTTTCTTGCCCCACGCCCAAAATATTTAGCGATCCGCAATTGACACGCAACTCAAGTGACGTCAAAATAGCGGTCTTCGATTCGGCCCGCCGAATGAATAGTGAGTTGATGGCTTACCTTAAAGCCAACACACAGAATGCATTACAAGCTGTTGTGTCTCGCAACTTTCCAGACTGGGAATGCCAATTTGGTGTTTTTTCAAGCTGTGTTGCAAAGTTCAACCCGCAATTGATTCGCATGTCAGGTTCCGGCTCGGCCATGTTTGCTGTGTTTGCCAGCCCAAGCCAGCTCAGCAACGCAGTGGCAGCAGTCGCCGATGCACCTGAATTAAACGCCGGACAATGGTTTGCTTGCCAAATTAAAAATGGCTGAGCCACCAAGTTGAATCGAGAAAAGTTTTAGGGGAGTCGCCAAGTTGGTTAAGGCACCGGATTTTGATTCCGGCATTCGAAGGTTCGAATCCTTCCTCCTCTGCCAATACCAAAGAGGGCCAGCCACAGGTTGGCCCTTTTTTTATTTCGCCAACGCACACGTCAAGCCCTGGGGTAAACAATGGCCAGCGACAGCAGTCTGATGATCTTCACCGGCAATGCAATTCCCGCATTGGCCGAGTCTGTTGCAAAACAGTTGAACATTCCACTGGGCAAAGCAACGGTGGGTCGCTTCTCCGACGGTGAAGTGATGGTCGAGATCAACGAAAACGTTCGTGGCAAAGACGTGTTCGTGCTGCAATCCACTTGCGCGCCCACCAACGACAACCTCATGGAAATGATGGTCATGATCGACGCACTCAAGCGCGCATCAGCTGGCCGCATTACCGCAGCAATTCCCTACTTCGGCTATGCCCGTCAAGATCGCCGCGTGCGTTCTTCACGTGTGGCGATTACTGCCAAAGTGGTGGCCAACATGCTGCAGGTGGTTGGTGTAGACCGCGTGCTGACCATGGACTTGCATGCCGATCAAATTCAGGGTTTCTTCGACATTCCCGTGGACAATATTTACGCGTCGCCCGTTTTGCTTGGCGACGTATGGAAACAAAACCTTGACAACCTGATGGTTGTATCGCCCGACGTGGGTGGTGTGGTTCGCGCACGTGCTTTGGCCAAACGCCTGAATTGTGATTTGGCGATCATCGACAAGCGCCGTCCCCGCGCGAACGTGGCTGAAGTGATGAACATCATCGGTGATGTGAAAGACCGCACCTGTGTCATCATGGACGACATGGTCGACACCGCAAACACCCTGTGCAAGGCTGCAGCGGCCCTGAAAGCCAACGGCGCAAAGAAAGTGGTGGCTTACTGTACTCACCCCGTGTTGTCAGGCGGTGCCATTCAGCGTGTTGAAGAATCTGACCTGGACGAACTGGTGGTTACCGACACCATTCCATTGTCAGACGAAGCAAGCAACAGCAAGACCATTCGTGTGTTGAGCGTAGACGAACTGCTGGCTGAAACCATTCGCCGCATCGTGCGCTCTGACTCGGTCAGCTCGCTGTTTATCGACTAAGAACAGTTTTCGGGCTTATTTGCGGACGCCCTTAAGTGCCGCATAACTTGGTTTCACTGGTCGCGGTGAAGTCAAATTTGGAGAATCAACATGAAAGTAGTTGCAACATCCCGCACAGAGCAGGGTTCCGGAGCGAGCCGCCGCCTGCGTCGTGCTGGCCAGGTACCTGGCATTGTTTATGGCGCAAATCAGGAAGCTCAGGCTGTGTCGATTGAACACAACCCCCTGTGGCACGCCCTGCAAAAAGAGAAATTCCACTCCAGCATTCTGGATCTGGAAATCGACGGCAAGTCACAGCAGGTTTTGCTGCGTGACTACCAGTCACACCCTTACAAGCCACAGCTGCTGCACATCGACTTCCAGCGCATTGATGGCAACCAGAAGATCCACATGAACGTGCCTTTGCACTTCTCTGGTCACCTGGAAAGCCCAGCGGTTAAGCTGTATGCCGGTCAGGTTACTTTCGTGGCCAACCAGATTGAAATCGAATGTCTGCCAAAAGACCTGCCAGAATTCATCGCCGTAGATTGCAGCGTGTTGGACGTTACCAAGCGCTCTATCCACGTGACTGAATTGCAGTTCCCGGAAGGCGTGAGCATTCCAAACCACGGTCAACAAGACCTGTCAGTGGTGACTGTAAAAATCAAGGCTGGCGCAGTGAAAGGCGGCGACGAGTAAATTCTCGAAGTCCAATTAGTACCGAAAAGCCGCTGCACCGAAGTTCAGCGGCTTTTTTTATGGGCACAATGTGGGCTCATTGATCAATCACACAACACACCTGAAGTGAACAACACACCCAATTTCGATGAATTGCCCTTGGGCGATCAAATCAAACAAGTGATCGCGCAGCTGCCCGCAAGTACGGTCAGTCTTGGCGAAATTCTGGACCTGGTGGGCCGCGACGGCATGTTGCTGTTGGTGGCATTTCTCACGCTGGTGTTCATGGTGCCGGTTTCTATTCCGGGTGTCAGCACCATCTTCGGAGCAGCCATTCTGCTCATCGGAATCAGCCGGATTTTCGGGCGCACCTTGTGGTTGCCCAAGCGCTTCAAAGAGCGTGCCCTGCCAGCTGACAAACTGCGAAATGCACTTGAGAAAGGTTTGGTCTGGATTCCGCGCCTTGAAAAAATCAGCAAACCCCATCGCATGGCCTGGCTAAGCACCGGGCGCGGCATGAGTATCATCAACGACGGCGGCCTGATTCTGGGCGCCGTGTTGCTGATGGCACCCTTCGGATTCATCCCGTTTTCCAACACCGTGCCTGGCATTGCCCTGCTGTTTCTGGCTGTAGGCCTTATTCAACGCGACGGTGCAGCGGTGCTCTTGGGGCATTTGGCCAATGTGGCCTCTATTGTGTACTTCGGCGTGCTGATTGGCGGCGGCGGCATGATGATTCAAAACATGCTGCAAAACTAGGCTTTCACGCTAGCCCACTGGTACTTCAGTTTTGTCCACCACCCGGCGCAACACAAAGCTGGTGTGCACGCCAGTTACCCCTTTGATGCGGGTAATTTTATTCAGCAGCAAATTCTGGTAGCCGTCCATGTCGGCCACTATCACCTTCAATTGGTAATCGGCCTGTTGCCCGGTAATCAGCAAACATTCCAGCACCTCGGGAATGGCGGCAATGGCGCCCTCAAAACTGGCAAAGCGTTCAGGGGTGTGTTGATCCATGGAAATATAAATCAAGGCCATCAAGCTGTAGCCCAGTTTTTTTGAATCGACCAATGCGCGGTAACCGGTGATCAGGCCCGCGTCCTCCAGCGCTTTCACGCGGCGCAAACACGGTGAAGGCGACAAGCCAATGGCATCGGCCAAATCCTGGTTGCTCATTCGCCCATCGCTTTGCAGCAGTGTCAAAATTCGCTTGTCATAGCGGTCAAGTTCTTGCATTTCGCTTTTAATGCTCAATTTATCAATTCATACGCAATTATCTGCCAATTAATTCAAATAACAAAGCAATAAACGCAATCTTATTTCGCAGTAAAGCGCCTACACTGGTCTTCATCGATTCACCTTTCAGGCCAACGCAGCATGTTGAAGAACCCCGCCAACAAATATCGCCCCGCTTACAAAGTGGACCTGCCCGACAGAACATGGCCCAACAAGGCCATCGAGAATGCGCCAATCTGGTTAAGCACCGATTTGCGCGACGGCAACCAAGCGATTTTTGAACCCATGAGCGTGGCCACCAAACTGGATTTCTTCAAGGAATTGGTGCGCATTGGCTTTAAGGAAATTGAGGTGGGCTTTCCTGCCGCTTCGCAAATCGACTTCGACGTGGTTCGGCATTTGATCAACAACGATTTGATTCCGGAAGACGTTACCCCCATGGTCATGACCCAGGCTCGTGATGATCTCATCGAGCGAACAGTGGAATCGGTGATTGGTGCCAAAAGCGCCATCGTCCACATCTACAACTCCACCGCACCCGTGTGGAGAAATACGGTGTTCCGCATGACTGTGCCTGAAGTCATCGACATGGTAAAAAAACGCGTGAAAAAGGTGAAAGAACTCACTGACGCACACCCCGAAACACAATGGGTTTTACAGTACTCGCCCGAGTGCTTCAACATGACCGAACTGGATGTGGCCTTGCAGGCCTGCAACACCGCCATTGAAGCCTGGGAAGCCGGGCCGGGTAGAAAGATCATTATCAACCTGCCCACCACGGTGGAATGGAGCACACCCAATGTGTTCGCCGATCAAATTGAATGGATGGATAGGCATTTAAATCGACGTGAACATGTGGTGCTTTCCGTGCACCCCCACAACGACCGCGGCACGGGCGTGGCCACCGCCGAACTGGCGATGATGGCCGGCGCACAACGCGTGGAAGGTTGCCTGTTCGGCAACGGCGAGCGCTGTGGCAACGTAGATATTGTGACCCTGGCCTTGAACATGTACACCCAAGGCGTGCACCCGAACCTTGATTTTTCCGACATCAATGCCGTGGCCCGCGTGGTGGAAAGTTGCACGCAACTGCCCATTCACCCACGCCACCCGTATGTGGGCGATTTGGTGTACACCGCGTTCTCCGGTTCGCACCAGGATGCCATCAAAAAAGGTTTTGACATTCAAAAGCCCGATGCCATTTGGGAAGTACCCTACTTGCCGATTGACCCTGTAGATGTGGGTCGAACCTATGACAGCGTGATCCGCGTGAACAGCCAATCGGGCAAAGGTGGCATTGCCTACATTCTTGAACGCGAACATGGTGTGGTCATGCCACGGCGCATGCAGGTAGAATTTTCAAGCGTGGTACAAAAGGTCAGCGACAGCACCGCAGCGGAAATGACTTCGCCCGCCCTGTGGGCCTTGTTCGAACAAACCTATTTGCAAAATGACGAAAGCCAGCCGCGCTATATCAGCCACAAAGTATTTGATGCTGAAGGTGGTCAGGGCATTGAAATGACGGTAGAACAGCACGGTGAAACAGTTCGCCTTGAAGGCGTGGGCAACGGCCCGCTGGACGCTGCCGTGCAAGCATTGGGGATACCCATGGACATTGTCGGGTTTGAAGAACGCAGCGTTGGCCAGGGCGCCAAATCCAAGGCCATGGCGATTATCGAGGTGAGTGTACCGAATGTGCCAGGCAGCAAATTTGGCGTGGGCTTTCACGACAACATCACCACCGCAAGCCTCATGGCGCTGGTAAGTGCATGGCGCAGGGTTGATCAAAGTTCTTCTACCAAAGCCGCCACTACAATCCAATAATCGGTGAAAATACAGCCTTGTGATTCACAGGGCTGTATTTTCTTCATGTCCAGCAACACCCCCATCAAATTGATCGTCGGCTTGGGCAACCCCGGCCCACAATACGCGGACACGCGCCACAATGCAGGCGTGTGGTATCTGGAAGCGCTTGCACGCAAACACAATGTGTTTTTGCAAAGCGACAAGCGTTTTTTTGGTGACCTGGCGCGCATCAAGTTTGCGGGTGAAGACGTGTGGCTGCTGTTCCCCACCACGTTCATGAACCGGTCGGGGCAAGCGGTTGGGGCACTCGCCAAGTTCTTCAAGATCAAGCCCGAGGAAATTCTGGTCGCGCACGACGAACTTGATTTGTTGCCCGGCCAAATCAAGATGAAAAAAGGTGGTGGCCATGCGGGCCACAATGGCTTGAAAGACATTCATGCCCACATGGGCAGCAATGAATTCTGGCGTGCACGCATTGGCATTGGTCACCCTCGCAGCCTGAACCTGCAACAGGGGGTGGCTGACTTTGTGTTACACCGTCCCAGCAATGAGCAGCAACAAGTGATCGACAAGTCAATCGACGTGCTACTGAAACACACCGAACTGATTTTGAAGGGGCAGATTGGGCAGGCCACCACGCACATTCACACGGAGTGCGCATGAGAAGCAGCATACAAATCATTTTGGGCGATCGCGCCAAAGCGCACATTGCCAACAAAGGTCTGAAGCCTGAAGACATTTGCGCCATACCCGCCGCAGCAGGTGGACCCAAAGGTTTGATTTTGCAGGGGCTTGACCATTATTTGTTCAACGACTGGCTGGGCGCTGACCACCTGAAAACCCGGGCTGAAAAGGGAGTCAAACCGCTGCAACTGATTGGCGCATCAATTGGTGCTTGGCGCATGGCTGCAGCCGCCAGCAGCAACCCGGCGGCCACATTGAAACGTTTGGCCCAGCAATATGTTGAAGCACAGGATTACAGCAAAGGCGTAGACCGCCATGAAATAAGCCGCGTGTGCCAAAACATGGTGCAAGCGGTGGTGGCAGAAGAAGCTCAACACATGGTTAAACCAGTTGGGAAGGAATTGCTGGTGTGGGTCAACAAAGGATTGACGCCGCTGCACTACGCACACGCCCAGCAGCAACGTGCGCGCGTGCGAGGCTTTGCATCCGCGGTGCTGGCCAACAGTGTGAACCGCAACAAACTCTCCAGCTACTTCGAGCGTTGGGTATTCCAAAGCCCGGGAGCCAACACCGAATGGTTGAAACAGCCCTTCGACCGCATTCCCACCCGAATTGAAGACCTGGACGCGCTGAATATTCACGACGCCTTGCTGGCCAGTGGCAGCATTCCCTTTGTGTTGAACCCAGTGCATAAAATTGCGCATGCGCTGCGCGAAGATCACCCCGAGGTGAAATATCACGAAGGCCCATTCTGGGACGGCGGCCTGACCGACTACCACCTGGCCCTGCCCTACCAACGACTCGATGGCCTGGTGCTGTACCCCCACTTCGCGCCCACGGTTACACCGGGTTGGCTCGACAAGTTTTTAAAAGTGCGCAAAGCCAAACCCGAGTGGATGAGCAATGTCATTCTGGTGTGTCCTTCTCCGGAATTCGTGAAGCGCCTGCCCGCGAAGAAAATTCCGGATCGAAGCGATTTCAAGCGTTACAAATTTGATCACCGTATTCGCATACCGCTGTGGCAGGCCGCAATTCGCGAAAGCGAGCGCATGGCTGAAGACTTTTCAACATGGCTGACCAACGTGAATCGCTAGGCGCGGTACAATTCACCCCATTCAATTAAGCACTTAGCGAATTCTCATGACTCTCAAATGCGGCATCGTTGGCCTTCCCAACGTCGGTAAATCTACCCTGTTCAACGCGCTCACCAAGGCTGGCATTGCAGCGGAAAACTATCCCTTCTGCACCATTGAACCCAATGTGGGCATGGTCGAAGTACCCGATGCACGCTTGCAACAGCTGGCTGATGTTGTAAAGCCCGAGCGTATTTTGCCCGCCACCGTTGAATTTGTGGACATTGCTGGCCTGGTGGCTGGTGCTTCGAAAGGCGAAGGTTTGGGCAACCAGTTCCTGGCTCACATTCGCGAAACCGATGCGATTGTGAACGTGGTGCGTTGTTTCGAAGACGACAATGTCATTCACGTGAATGGCCGCGTTGATCCCCTTTCCGACATTGAGACCATTGAAACAGAATTGTGCTTGGCCGACATGGGCACGGTTGAAAAAGCAGTGCACCGTTATGCCAAACAGGCACGTGCCAACGACAAGGAAGCCGCCAAGTTGCTCGCAATTTTGCAGCGTTGTGAAGCCCAGCTGAACGAAGCCAAACCCGTACGTGCCTTAGGCCTGGACGAAGAAGAACTGTTTGCCATCAAAAGCTTCGGCTTGATCACCGCCAAACCCGCCATGTACGTGGCCAACGTGGCTGAAGACGGTTTCGAGAACAACCCGTTCCTGGAACGCCTGCAAGAATACGCCGCTAAACAGAATGCGCCTGTGGTGGCTGTGTGTGCCGCCATTGAAGCCGAAATTGCCGATCTGGAAGACGCGGACAAAATGGAATTTCTGGCCGACATGGGCATGACCGAGCCCGGCCTGAACCGCGTGATTCGCGCAGGCTTCAAATTGCTGGGTCTGCAAACCTACTTCACCGCAGGCCCCAAGGAAGTGCGTGCATGGACCATCAAAATTGGCGACACTGCACCCAAAGCGGCTGGCGTGATTCACACCGATTTTGAGCGTGGTTTTATTCGTGCCCAAACGATTGCGTTTGACGACTACATTCAGTTCAAGGGCGAAAACGGCGCCAAGGAAGCAGGCAAAATGCGCGCGGAAGGCAAGGAATACGTGGTGAAAGACGGTGACGTACTTAACTTCCTGTTCAATGTGTAAATAAGCGTGTAACTGAACCACCAAGCAAAGGCCCTTCGGGGCCTTGTTTTTTGCTTGTCGTCTTTTTGTGCTACGGTAATGCCAGTATTCACTCGCAGCACCCAGTCATGTCCAAAGCCCTGAAGTGGTCTATCTTCGCACTGATCCTGATTGCAATTGGTGTGGTGCTAAGCCACGGTGTAATCGTGCCCAGGTTCCTCTGGGAGCCACGCCTTCAAACCATCCAGAACCAATATCCGGATCAAACCATTCAGGTCAAGCGAGTGGTGCTCGCCTTGTCACTGAAACCGCAACTCATCATTTCAGAAATTGAAATCGATGCCCCCAATCGCCAAGAGAATGTCAAAATCGCACTGCTGCGATTTCGCATGGATGCCATTGAATCGGCCCAACAGGGGCGTCTGCAAATCAAGGCGATTGCTGTCAAAGGCTTAGCGGTAAACGCCAGCAGACAAGCCGATTGTGGCAGTATCAGTTTGTCGTGCATTCCTGTGTTGCCAGTGGCCTTGGTGGCTCGCGGCTGGGCGAGCACACAGGTGGCCAACCCCGGTTTTTTTACACCTGAACTTGCCTTGAATACACTGGAACTGGAGCAGGCGCAGTTCACGGTGAACAACCCCGAAGCCCAGCAAGAACTGAGTGGCAAACTTGAGCAGTTCAAGTTTAAAGTTGGCAACAGCGCTCCAGACAATCAATTCAACCTGGGTTGGCGCGTGGGTATCAAAACCCCACAAGAAAACAACGAGCTGTACATCGCGATGAATGCGCAAACCGAAGCGGGCCCCATGCGCGAAGTTTCGCTTAAACAATTGAAAGTCGACATTGATGGCCAATGGAACGGTTTTCCGTGGACAGGCAGTGCCGAGCAAGACCTTCTAGTGTTGCGCCTTGCGCAAACCAACAACGGCGAAGGCGCGCCTTTCATCAAACTCAACGGTGAAAACCTGCGCACCTATGTTCGGCGTGACGACTTGCCCGAAACACACCAGGCTGCATTTTCTGCCCAACAATTTGAGGGCGGCTTGCCCGCGCAAAACTGGACACTGAGCAAAGCCGAATGGACCTACACCCATGAAGATGCCCAAGCCTGGACATTCAACATGAATTACGCCGCATCAGAAGGCTTGCTGGAGTTACAACCCGAGACCATACGTGGCAGCGAAGGCATTCCCGCTGAAGCACAGGTGCGTGAATTGAATTGCGACGCAGATGAAACTGCAATTCGGGAAGACAAGCCGTATTGGGCCTGGCAGGAAGGCTGGTTCCGGGTGTTGAACCAACACCCGCAAGAAAACTCAAGCCTGGTGCTGTGCCCGATATCGACCAATAAACCCTAGCCAGCGACCAAGGCCAAGTAGCGCAAGGCTTTAATTTTGACTGGTTTGGGTTTCTGCAATACCTCACGCTGAATATCGAACACCACTGACTTCATTAGATCAGTAGTGTTCAACTCACTTTCATCTTCAAGACGCCGAAGTTCAGCCTTCAACTTATCTGGCACTTTCATCGAAAGTCGCCTACTAGGAATCTTCACCGTGTTGACCGCGTAATTCACCAATGAAAGCTTGTGGGCTGACAACAGCCTTTGAATTCCCTTGGGGTCTTGCGCCAAATCATGAATGTAATAACACAACAGGTCTTTACGAAAGTCTGGCGTTGAATCAGGCTCAACAGTGAATGCCGCCAAATCAAGCATATCGAGATAAATCGCCGGCAATCGAACTTCAATCGATCTCAGCGCTTTTCTTCGCGACTCTGAAATGCTGGGTGTTGATTGGGCTGGGATAGACACAACTTGATCGCATTCGTCACACACACCCACCAAAATATCGTGTGCGAATCCTTTCTTGTCGCTGAACGGAACGTCTCTTCGCTTGAAGGTCAGCGAGACCATTTTTTTACAATGGTCGCAAATAGCTCGACCTTGATCTCCATCAATGAAAAGTTTCATAAGTGTTCCTGAATTTATTTGTGAACGCTGATAAACCAAGCATCAGGATCCAAGAAATAAAACTTGATGTACCAGCTTTTAACTTTAATTACATGCACAGTTATCTCTTTGACCACGTGGTGTGGCGATTCCGTATGCATACTTCCATCGCTACTGGCAATCAGCACCGCGACCTCTGTCGCCGAAATTTTACCCATGGCGAGCAAATTTTTAACATCAATATCGCCACGTGACTCATGCTGGTAATTTCCGTTCCGTAGCGCATGCAAGATTTCTTTTCTTGCTGATTTATAACCCACAGGCATGCTTAATGTACGACATATTTCGTACAAAGTCCAATTCAATAAAGGGTGAATTATAGAAAAAAGAAACTACGCTGCAGGAACTTTGTATAGAAAAACTGAATGCGGGGTTGCTTCTGGTGTGAACCGTTCAACAACCCTCGGTGGGCGCCGGCTTGGACAATGCGGCAGTATCACCAGCGGCCGAAGCTGCAGGCAAATAAGGCGTTTTGTCGGGGTGTAGTTTGAAAAACTTGCCCAGCAATTGCTGCTGGGTGTCGGGGTGGGCCGGGTCTTTGGGAATGCATTCAACCGGGCACACCACCACGCATTGCGGCTCGTCGAAATGCCCCACGCACTCGGTGCATTTACCGGGGTCTATTTCATAAATTTCTTCACCCATGCTGATCGCGCCGTTCGGGCACTCGGGCTCGCACACGTCGCAGTTAATGCATTCATCGGTGATGATTAAAGCCATACGTTCACTTTACTTGTTGATCACCTGCGGCGGGGTCAAGCCCAGCTTCTGGTTCAACCAATGTTCAACCGAAGGAAACACAAACTTGCTAACGTCGCCACCCAGTGAGGCAATTTCACGCACAATGGTGCCGGAAATGAACTGGTACTGATCCGAAGGCGTCAGGAACATGGTTTCCACATCGGGCAGCAAATAGCGATTCATGCCCGCCATTTGAAACTCGTACTCAAAATCGCTCACAGCACGCAAACCGCGAATAATCACATTGGCGTTGTTCTCGCGCACAAAGTCTTTCAGCAAACCACGAAAACCTTTCACTTCAACATTGGGGTAGTGGCTAAGCACTTCGCGCGCAATTTGCACGCGCTCGTCCATGGAAAAGAAAGGTTTCTTGTTGGGGCTGTCGGCCACACCCACAACCAGCTTGTCGAAAATCTTCGCGCCGCGGCGCACCAAATCTTCATGACCACGGGTTAGCGGGTCGAATGTTCCGGGATATACAGCAATGCGCATCGCTGATCTCCATATCAAAGGGTTTTATTCGCGTGATACTGCTCTATCCCCGCTTTGTATCACACAGCAGGCAGGGCAAACAAATGGGCATGCACTTGGCCTGCTTTTAAATGCCGCAAAGCATCAATTTCTTGAACATTCAACGCCTTGCACAGTGCGGCTTCATCGGCCAGCATGTTTTCATGCCATTCAGCGTACACCAAGCCGCTGGGTTTCAATACTGCCTTGATCAAGGGCAAAGTGGCCTGCATCAAATCGCTTCGAAAGGGCGGGTCGAGCGCCACCAGGTCGAATTGCTTGCCCGCGCTGGCCAAACGTTTCAGGCAGGCAAGCACATCATTGGCTTCAATTTGAATGGTAGGCGGCGTGCCCCCCTCGGCCGCAGGCCATTTCGACAGCAGGTAGGATTTGTTCTCCTGCAACTGGGCAACCACCTGGCGGTTCTGCTCCACAAGCACCACATTGCTTGCCCCGCGCGAGGCCGCCTCAAATCCCAAGGCACCTGTGCCTGCGTACAAGTCGAGCACTTGCATGCCCGTGCAGTCTTGCCCAAGCCAGTTGAACACGGTTTCACGAACCCGGTCGGGTGTGGGCCGCAGCCCCTCCACTGGCGCTATGGGCAGCAAGTGCCTGCGCCACGCGCCGCCAATGATTCGGAGCTTATTGGCTTGCTTATTCAACTTGCTTACTCAACCTTTCCGCCCACCACCACGGTCACCAATTTGTCCGCTTTCACATGCTTGGCAAATGCCTCGCGCGCGCTTTGAACAGTGACCTTCTCAATCTCGGCAGTCCAGTTGTCCAGGTAATCCAAAGGCATGTTGTGCAAGCCCATCATTGAAATATTGCCCAGTAACTTGCCATTGCTGTCGATCCGCAAGGGGAAGCCGCCCACCAGGTTTTGTTTGGCGGCGTTCAGTTCAGCTTGTGTGGGGCCCTTCTCGATAAAATCCAGAATGGTTTTTCGCATAATTTGCACGGCTTGGGCAGTGGACTCTTTTTTGGTTTGCACGCCCGCCTGGAATGGGCCTGCATCGCCCGCCGGCATGAAGTAAGAATAGGCGCTGTAGGCCAAGCCACGCTTCTCGCGAATTTCATCCATCAGGCGCGACACAAAACCACCGCCACCCAGAATGTGATTGGCCACCAGCAAATCGAAGTAATCGGGTGCGCCACGGCGCATGGCGGGCAGCCCCATCAAAATGTGGCTTTGCGCAGCGGGGTGATCAATTTGAATGGTTTGGCCTTTCATGGCCGCCTGCAGTTCTTGGAAGTCGGTGCCGCCCAAGGGGTTACCTTGTAGCTCACCCTTGGGCAAGCCTGCGGTCAACTCATTGGCAAGTTGCTCCGCTTGTGCGCGGGTAATATTGCCTACCAGCGAAACCACCGCCTTGTTGCCCAGGTAACGGGTTTTGTAAAACTGCTCAACATCATTCAGGGTAATGGCTTTCAGGCTGGCTTCTGTGGTGTGCGTGCCGTAAGGGTGATTGGGGTAAAGCGCTGAAGCAAATGCACGGTCCGCCAAGGTGTCGGGCTTGGTCAAAGCCTCTTTCAGGCCAGCCACACTGCGCGCTGTTTCACGCGCCAAAATTTCTGCATTAAACACTGGCTTTTGCAGCACGGTTTTCATCAGGGAAATGGCTTTTGAAAACTCGGGCTCGGAGGTCAAGGTACGCAATTGCACCCCTGCGGAATCGCTGCTGGCACCGCCGGAAAACTGCGCGCCAGTGTCGGCAAAGCCATCGGCAATGTCGTTCTCGGAAAGGCCTTCTGCACCGCGACCAATCATGTCACCGGTTGCACTGCCCAGGCCCTCTTTGCCCTTGGGGTCTGCGCGGCTGCCCGCGGGAAAGTCCACGCGCACATCCAGCATGGGCAACGCTTCAGCGCGCATAAACATCACTTTCGCACCGCTGGCTGCGGTCCAGCTTTCAATCGGCAAGGCGGCGTTTGCAGGCGCTGAAAACACGGCGGCTGCGGTGGCACCAGCGGCAAACAGGCCGCGAATAAATACTTTGTTTTTGCTACTCAACATATTCTGTTTCCTGCTTAGTGGCCTATTAATGACTCATTAGTGGCTGAGGCCCTTGGGCGGCGCATCTTTCTTGTTGGGGTCAATCGGCAGCGGGAACAAGGTACCCACGGTCAACTGGTCTTGGTCAAAAAATTTCTGCGCGGCGTATTGCACTTCCTGAGCGGTCACGGTTTTAATTTGTTCAATCATTCGATCAATGTCGCCTACCTCAAAACCAATGGTCAGGTTCTGGCCAATTTCAACTGCCTGCCCGTACACGGAATCCCGCTTGTACACCTGGCTGGCAATCAACTGGGCTTTCACACGGGCCAGTTCAGCGTCGCTCACACCCTCATCGGCCACCTTTTTTACCTGAGCCAGCAAGGCCTTTTCCAGCGCCTCCACGGTTTGGCCGGGGGCGGGCGCACCATCGAGGTAAAACAGCGAGGGGCCACGGCCTGTCATGTCATAACTGGCACCGGCCTGCAAAGCCACTTTCTGATTTTGTACCAGCTCACGATTCAAACGCGCACCGGAATAACCATCCAAGACCGCACTGAGCACAGCCAGTGAATAGGCATCGCGGTCTTTCAGAACGTTTTCCAGCTTCGGTACCTTGAAACCCATAATCAGGTAAGGGTTCTCCGCTGGTGCTTTTACCTGTACACGGCGTATGCCCTCTTGTTTGGGCTCTTCTTGCGGTTTGCGTTCTTCAAGCTTCTTGGGTTTTACCTTGCCGTAGGTTTTCTCAGCCATGGCTTTTACTTGCGCGGGCTGCACATCGCCCACCACCACCAGCACTGCATTTTGCGGCGTGTACCAAGTGTCGTACCACTTGCGCGCGTCCTTGTAGGTCATGGCTTCCAGGTCACTCATCCAGCCAATCACTGGCGTGCGCGTGGGGTTGGCTTGAAAAGCCGTGGCCATGAACGCTTCATAAAGCTTACCGGTGGCCTGGTCATCGGTGCGGTAACGGCGCTCCTCCATCACCACCTTGATCTCTTTTTCAAACTCGCTTTCGCTGAGAATAAGATTGGCCATGCGGTCGGCTTCAAGTGCCATCACTTTGCCAAGGTCTTTGGCTTGAAGCTGTTGAAAATAAGCCGTGTAATCGCGGCTGGTGAACGCATTGTCGCGCCCACCCAGCGCAGCCACAGTTTCGGAAAACTCACCCACCTTCAGGTTTTTTGTTTCCTTGAACATCATGTGCTCAAGCACGTGGGCCACACCGGTGGTGCCGTTGTACTCATCCATCGAGCCGGCCTTGTACCACACCATGTGCGCCACGGTGGGTGAACGGTGATCTTCCTTCACCACCACACGCAAGCCATTGTTCAGTTTGTACTCAGTCACATCGCCGTCGGCCGCAGAGGCAGCGTTAACCATCAGCAATTGCGTACTTGCAATCAGCAAAGCGCCCGCAGCCAGTGCTGCCCAACGCCGATTCAGTTGAAAACCTGTTTTTATCATTCAAGACACCTTTTACAGCAAACGTCCGTTTTAAGCTCAATGGTAGAATAAGTCATTCAACATCTCGCTGTGTGACAGTCGTTCGCACCGCTTAGTTTCCTCAATTGGAGTTTTACATGCAGATTCCTGGGCAGAGACAGGACTGGCTTGGTCGTTTGAAATCGGGTTTGACCAAAACCCGTTCCGGCCTTACCTCCATGTTCACCGGCGAAAAGGTCGACGAAGCCTTTTTCGAAGAAATGGAAGAACGCCTGCTGCTGGCCGATTGCGGCTTGCCCGCCACTGAACTGCTCATGCAGAAAGTGCGCGACACGGTGTACCAGAAAGGCCTGACCCGGCCTGAAGACGTACGCTTGGTGCTGCGCGATGCGGTATTCGACCTGCTGCGCCCCCTGGAAACCAGCATGGGCGTGGACCGTGCCCGCCCTTTGATCATGATGGTGGTGGGTGTCAACGGTGCTGGCAAAACCACCAGCATCGGCAAACTGGCCAACCACTATGCTGAAATCGGTTACTCCGTTCTGTTGGCAGCTGGCGACACCTTTCGTGCCGCAGCCCGCGAACAACTGGATGTGTGGGCCCAACGCAGCAATGTAGACGTCATTTCCGCAGAGGGCAGCGATCCCGGCGCAGTGGCCTTCGATTCAGTACAGGCGGGTATTTCGCGCAACAAACACATTGTGATTTGCGACACCGCTGGCCGCCTGCCCACGCAGCTTCACCTCATGGAAGAGCTGAAAAAAATCAAGAAAGTACTGGGCAAAGCCAAGATGGATGCACCGCATGAAATTGTGCTGGTCGTGGATGCCACCAATGGCCAGAACGCCCTGCAGCAAATCAAGGCCTTCAACGATGCACTCACACTGACCGCCCTGGTGGTCACCAAGCTGGACGGCACTGCCAAAGGCGGCATTTTGGCAGCCATGAGCATGAGCACCCGCGTACCCGTGGCCTTTATCGGTGTGGGTGAAAAAATGGGCGACCTGCGCCCTTTCAGCCCCCGTGAATTTGCCAATGCGCTGGTGGGTATTGATACTGATGGAAACCAAACCGCATGATCCAATTCAAAAACGTCACCTTGAAGTACGGCACCCACGCCGCCTTGAAGGGCGTGAATTTTCAGTTGCCCAAGGGTTCCTTCACCCTTCTCGAAGGCCATTCTGGCGCGGGTAAAAGTTCAATACTTCGCTTGCTGGCTACGTTTGAGCAACCCAGCAGTGGCGACATTCTGGTGGGCAAAAGCTCGATCGCGCGCCTGAACCGCCGCGAACGCGCACACTACCGCCGCAACGTGGGCTATACCGGCATGGATGTTGAACTACTGCACAACCGCAGTTGCTTCGACAACGTGGCCTTGCCCCTGCGCGTAGTGGGCCTTTCTGAAGCCGACATTCAAAGCCGCGTGAAAGCTGCGCTGGCCCGCGTGGGCTTAAGCCACACCGACCGCATGCTACCCAGTGAACTGTCGGGTGGGCAACAATTGCGTTTGCAAATTGCACGCGCCGTGGTGAACCGCCCCGCCCTTGTATTGGCCGATGAACCCACGGCCCAGCTGGACGATGAATCGGCCGCGCGCGTGGTGGGCTTGCTGGAAGAATTCAACCGCGCGGGTGTCACCATTATTGTGGCCACCCACGAGGCACACCGCTTTAACCGTGTAACGCATCGCCTGAAACTGGGCGAAGGCGCGGTGCTGCCCGCACCAGCCGATTTGTCGCACAACGGTGGCCGCGAGGCAGGCGTTCAAACTTTTTCCAAAGACTTTCTGAACAAGGCCTACGGGGCTTGATCCACTTTTAAGAGACAACACATGCGTTGGTTACGTTTGCAGTGGTTTTCCATTTCTGCCGGTTTAAAACTGTGGCTTGATGAACCACTTGGCCACCTGTTCAATGCCCTGGTACTGGCGATTGCACTGGCCATGCCCTGGACCATCGCGCAAGGTTTAAGCGCCATTGTGCCCAGCATGGACCGTTGGGTGGGCGACCCCGAAATCAGCCTGTACTTCAAACCGGATGCCACACTGGATTCGGTGAAAAGTGCGGCTGCACAATTGAAACGTGATTTCGATTTGGACAGCGTGACCATTGTGACGCCGGAACAGGCCATGGAACGCTTGCGCACGCAAAGCCAAACGCCCGATTTGGCCGAAGCATTGCCAGAAAACCCGCTGCCCTACACTGTGGTGGTGGTACTGGAAGTGGATGCCACCACTGACACGCAAGCCATCGAAACCAAGATTGGCCAGTGGCAAAATTTCACGGGTGTAGAACATGTACAGTACGACGCGCAGTGGGTTCGCCGCCTTCAATCGGTATTGAACGGCACACAAATTATTGCCATGGCACTGGCTGTGTTGATTGCAGGCATGGTGTTGGTAGTTACCTTCAACACCGTGCGCTTGCAGCTGATTCGCAACCAGGCTGAAGTGCATGTGTTGAAGTCGCTGGGAGCCACCGACACGGAAGTGGGCCGCCCCACACTGTGGTGGTCAGTCAGCCTGGCGCTGGTGGCTTTTGGTTTGGCCTACGCGGTGGTCAGTGGCGCCATGGGCTTGGCCGACGACGCAGCGGGTACCTTTATTCGTGAATTCGATCGCGACTTCCGCTTCGAGCAACCCAGCGGCATTACCGCGCTGGGGTTGGTTCTGGTGTGGGTGGTATTGGTCATGGTTGGCGCTTGGGCTTCCGTGAAAAGCACGGTGCTGCGCATTCATTGATTCAACAATCTTCGCTCAGTAGTTGAGCACAAAGTTGCACACACCTTTCGTCCACTCTGGTGGGTTTACGCGGAAGGTGTTCATTAACTTTGTGTTGTCCAACACCGAGTAAGCCGGGCGCTGTGCAGCGAAATTCATGCTGGAAGTTGATGCACGTTCAATGTTGGGCATGCGTTGAACAATGCCTTGTTTGTGCGCGTTTTCAATGGCCAAACAAGCATAGTCAAACCAGCTTGTTACCCCTGCCGCACTGGCGTGAAAAATTTCACCGCTGGGAATTTCCGAAGGAAAATCGGGCAGAAAAGTGGGCGCCAACTTGCCCATGGTTTTGTAGCGGTGCATGGCCACAACACCTGCCACGGTCAACCCCAATTCAGCCAACCAGTTTGCGGGTGTCGGCGCACCAATTTGGTCGTCAACCACCTTCAGTGTGTCTCGCTCTTGCGCCAGCTTGATCATGGTTCGGCAAAAGTTATTGCCACGCTGACCGTACACCCAACCCGTGCGAAACACCACCCAATTTCCCCCCACTTCTTTCAGGTATTTTTCGCCTTCCAGTTTCGATTTCCCGTAAGCGCCGAGTGGGTTGGTGGTATCGGTTTCTGTGTAGGGCTGGTTGGCTTTTCCATCGAATACGTAGTCGGTGCTGTAGTGCACCAGTGCCACACCCTGCTTTTTACATTGCTCGGCCAAAATGCCCACCGCTTTTGCATTGATGGCGTGTGCAAGTTCAGTTTCGGTTTCTGCTTTTTCTACGTTGGTGTAGGCAGCTGCGTTGATCACTACATCGGGGCGTATATCTTTCAGCGCATTGATCAGGGAGTCGGGTTTGGACAGGTCGGCTTTGTCACGACCGTAGCTGATGCAGGCGTCCATGGTTTCCATCAAGGCGGGCTTGGCATGTTGACCGATGGTGTGGCCCAGCTGGCCTTGTGCGCCAAGCACGAGTACGCGAATTCCCAAAACGAAGTTCTCCTGAAAGCTGTTGCGATAGTTTAACTGAAGCGCGCTGGTGCGAATAATCACCGCGTTGGTTTGTACAGCCCAATCGGCTTGGACTCCGATCTCTCGCGGTGCGTTAACTGCCCGATCGGCTTGGACTCCGATCTCTCGCGGTGCGTTAGCTGCCCGATCGGTTTGGGTTCCGATCTCTCGCCAGAAAACCTGTTGATCCCTTGCTGAGCCTTGCGATGCCTGAGAACGACCCTCCTAAACTGCGGGTCGGGTCCGTTCTCTGTCGCCCATGCTGGGCAACACCGGCCCTGCTCGGCACGCAAGGGCAGGTTTTCTTGAAGGCGAGGCGATCGAAACACCGCCGCCGATTGGGGAGCTGAACTTGCAATGGGTCGCACGATGACCCTTCACGTTTAGCTCCCTAATCACCTGTCCAGTGCGACACAAGGAACCCCGTTACCTACACCCTGCCTTCCGCCTTCGCGTCCTCAAGGTCAAACTCAACCCCAAACCCGATCGATCCGCGAAACACCTTCACTTTGATCAAAGGCCCCACCGGGCGAAGCTGATCCCAAATCCAGCGGGCAATGTTTTCTGAGGTGGGTAGCTCAATAAACTCGTTCAAATAAGAATGGTCCAGCCGCTTGTGTACCGCGCCCACATGTTGGGTCAACAAGCTTTCAGGCACCACATAACCATCGGTGGCAGGGCCTTCAAACCACACCTCTGCGGTGTAGCTGTGGCCGTGCAACCCTGGCCAATCGGGCAACTGGTGTGCCACATCGAAGGTAAATTGTTTAAAAACTTTCATGGCATTCCAATGACTTTGTGGGTTTGTACGCTCAAACGCCACTGCGGTTTATTCAGGCAGGTTTGTATGGCCGCCTGCATGTTTTTGGCTTTTTTTGCGGGGTCGGAGTCGTCCATGGCTTGCACAAAATAATGGTCAAACTGCAGTTGCCCCAATGCAGTCAAATCCTGGCCCAACTGCGGCACCACCACCTTCAATTCATGCCCACGGGTTTGCACCAGTTCGCTACCAAACTTGGGGCTGACGCAGATCCAGTCCACGCCCTCTGGTACAGGCAGGGTGCCATTGGTTTCAATCGCAATTTCAAACCCTTGCGCATGTACAGCGTCAATCAGCGCAGAATCAAGTTGCAAGGTGGGCTCACCACCAGTGAACACCACATAAGGCCTTGCGGTGCCAAGGCCACCTTGATACGTGTCTGCAATGGCCTGGGCCAGGGCCACAGCGTCCTTGAACTTTCCACCACCCACGCCGTCGGTGCCTACGAAATCAGTGTCGCAAAATTTGCACACGGCAGTGGCCCGGTCTTCTTCGCGACCCGTCCACAAATTGCAGCCGGCAAAACGGCAAAACACAGCCGCTCGACCCGCTTGGGCACCTTCGCCTTGCAGGGTATAAAACATCTCTTTGACGGTGTAAGTGGCCACGGCAATTTCACTTGTTTGTTACAGGCGCAATGCTACTTGAATTGGGAAAGTGTGCCCAGAAAAAGGGCAAAAAAAATGCCCGATATGGTTAATCGGGCAAACCTCAGAAGCAAAAGAGGAGGGATGTGAACCCACAGTTTGCAAGCAGTCGTAATTGCCTGCAAGTCCATTTTTCGAGGCTTTCCTCGAAACTCCAGAGTTACATCCAAGGTTTTTGACTAGAGTAAAAACTCAAAAAACCGCGAAATATAATCACCGCTTTGCTTTCCGGTGAACGCTTGTAAGCAAAGAGCCCAATTAGAACAAAACATCCAATTTCTGGATCGTGTTGTTTATTTCTCGCTTGCCTCTTTTAAACACGCCGCCAGCAGCGACTGCATTTTTTCAAGACCCTGTTCATTCATGCATTCAATGTTCCGCTCGGGAATTAAATCCACCTCGGGATAATTGTCGATGGCTTGGCTTAAGCTGTCTTCACGCAACAAATGCAGCATGGGATAGGGCGAACGGTTGGTGTAATTTTCAACATCGTTTGGCTCGGTCCCGCCAAACTGATAATCAGGGTGAAAGCTGGCCACCTGGTAAACACCTTCCAGGTCCATGTCGACCAGTAACTCGTCTGCAGCTTCCAGAAAATCGTTGTACTGGTAAAAATCCTGCAACACCTGCGGATGAATCAGCAGGGTGGTCTCCACCGCTTGGTCCACATTCAGCAAAGCCAACTCATGGGCCAGTTCATCCAGCAAAGTGGCTTCGTCCGTGGCTTTGCTCACCACAAAACGCACACGTTCTTTCATCAATTCGCGCTTGGCAAAGGGGCACAAATTGAAAGCCACCACCACTTGCTCTACCCAGCGGCGGGTGGCCTCAACAATTTCAAGATCAGTTGACTGAGCCATTTAAAAGGGCAACTTCACATCGGGGGCCACCGCCAGAATGGCGGCTTTGAATTCGCCTTGAATGCGGGCCAGTGCAGTGTCGCTGTCGGCCTCAAAACGCATCACAACCACTGGTGTTGTATTGGACGGGCGCGCCAGCCCAAAACCATCTGCATACTCGGCTCGTACACCATCAATGGTATTGACCGATTCCGAGCTTGGAAATTTGCCCTCAGCCTGCAAGCGTTTCACGATGTCGAAGTTCACACCTTCGGCAGTTTGCAACTGCAATTCAGGGGTACTCGAAGAATTGGGCAAGGCATTCAGTTCAGCGCTGGGGTCACTGCCTCGCGACAAAATTTCAAGCAAACGCACGCCAGCGTACAAACCATCATCAAACCCAAACCAGCGTTCCTTGAAAAACACATGGCCGCTCATCTCGCCTGCCAGTGGTGCGCCGGTTTCTTTCAGTTTGGCCTTGATCAGCGAATGGCCTGTTTTCCACATCAGTGGCTCACCACCAGCAGCCTTCACAGCCTTGGCCACATGGCGTGTGCACTTCACGTCGTAAATCACCATGGCACCGGGGTTGCGGGCAATCACATCGCGGGCAAACAAAATAAGCTGGCGGTCGGGGTAAATAATTTCACCGTCTTTGGTCACAACGCCCAGGCGGTCGCCATCGCCGTCAAAGGCCAAACCAATTTCAGCATCGCCGTTTTTCACGCAAGCAATCAGGTCTTGCAGGTTCTCCGGGTGTGCAGGGTCAGGATGGTGATTGGGAAAACTGCCATCCACTTCACAGAACAGTTCAGTCACCTCACAGCCCAAAGCTTCATACAGTGTTTTTGCAAATGCACCGGCCACGCCATTGCCACAATCCACGGCAATTTTCATGGGGCGTGCCAGTTTGATGTGCCCCAGAATATTGGCCAGGTAATCGGGCCACACATTCAGTTCACGGTAGCCGCCGCGTTGTACGCCAGCCACCACGCCACGCACAGGCTTCTCGGTTTGAATCCATGTCAACAGTCCCTGAATGGTATCGCCGTACAAGGTTTCACCGGCCACCATCATTTTCAAGCCGTTGTATTGGGGCGGGTTGTGGCTGCCGGTCACCTGCACGCCGCTGCCATTGCCCAGCAAAAAAGTTGCAAAATAGACCAGCGGAGTCGCTACCATGCCCACATCCACCACATTCACACCGGCATCCCGAAAGCCATCGGCCAATGCGCCACACAAGCGTGGGCCACTCAAACGCCCATCGCGCCCTACTACCGCCTCGTTCTTGCCGCGGCTCAATGCCAGCTGCCCCAAAGCACGGCCAACGCAGTAGGCAGCGTCTTCGGTCAAAGTGTCGTCCACAATGCCACGAATGTCATAGGCTTTGAAAATAGAGGAAGAGATGCTCATGGTTGAATACCTGAAATAGTCAAAATAGAAAGTTGAGAACGCAAGGGCCTGATCCAACTCCATGCGTTGAATACATAGACTCAAGGCATAATACTACTTTCGTTGTTTTGGTTTGTTTTCAATATGGCCAACTATGTGATTGGCGACGTTCAAGGTTGTCTCGATTCCCTATTGAAACTTTTGGACAAAGTTCAGTTCAACGCCCAGGCGGATGTTCTGTGGTTTGCTGGCGACCTGGTCAACCGCGGGCCCCGCTCGCTGGACACCCTGCGCTATGTGCACAGCCTGGGTCAACAAGCCCACACCGTGCTGGGCAACCACGACTTGCATCTGCTGGCCTTGTGGTGCAACAGTGGTCGCAGCCACGAAAGCGACACGATTGCCGAGGTGGTGCAGGCACCCGATGGCGAAGAATTGGTGAACTGGCTGCGAAGCCAACCCTTGGCCCTTCGCTTGCCGCGTACCCCAAACACCCTGGATCAAGCACTACTGACGCATGCTGGCATTTTGCCGCAATGGAGTTTTGAGGACGCATTGGCATTGTCCGAAGAAGTACGACAAGTGTTGTCGGGACCCGATTGGCAAGCCTTCATGGCCGAACTGTACGGCAACAAACCCAATCGCTGGGAACCAACGCTGGAAGGCTTTGATCGCCTGCGTTTGATTGTGAATGTGTTTACTCGCATGCGCATGGTGCGCGACAACGGCAAAATCGACTTCAAGTACAAACTGGAGCCAGCCGACGCACCCCCAGAACTGAAACCTTGGTTTGAACTTGCGCGAGAATTTTCAGGAGAGGGCCCAATCTTGTTCGGGCATTGGTCCACACTGGGCCAGCTGAAAAACAAGGCTGGATATTGCCTGGACACAGGTTGCGTGTGGGGCGGTCAACTGACTGCACTTCGTCTGGAAGATGAAGCGATCATTCAAGTGGATGCTGTCGAGCCACCACTTCCCACAATTCCCTGAATTCAAGCCACCACGCTGGTTTTGCTGCACAGCGCGCGTATTTTCTCATGCGCCTCATCGCTGAGCTCATGCCGCGTGCGCCCGTCGGTATCAATCGGTGCGTGAATATAAAGCTGAACCACAAACCCGGTTGTACTATTCATCAACACCTGAATGTTTTCCAGCAAGGTTTGTTCGCCAATGAAAGCCGGTTCGGAAGAAAATTTTCCATTGGGCATGAAGTACTGCAAGCTGACTGGCAACAAAGGCACCTTGGCCTGTATCGCGGGTTGAACAAAATTACTGTGGAAGTGCAGGGGCGCATCTCCAGGCCCGGTTGTTCCTTCCGGAAACACAGCCACGCACCGCCCGGTACCCAATACCTTGACGGCGGCGTGGATGACGTCGCGCACGGCATGGCGTTTGCCCCGCTCAATAAACAGAGTGCCGCTGCGCTTGGCCAGCAGACCACCAATGGGCCATTTTGATATTTCAGATTTGGCAATGAAAGTGACCGGGTGAATGCTGTTGAACGCGAAAATGTCCAGCCAGGACACGTGCGTGCTGTAAAGCAAGCAAGGCTTATGAATGGCGTAATTCGATTCAGGCGATTCATACACCACCTTCACCTGCACATTCAAAATACCCAGCAACTGGCGGGCCCAACGCTTCTCGATCGCCTCTTTCATGGCCTTGCTGAACAAGGGCCAAAACACCAAAGCCACCACAAAGCCGTAGAGCAGGTGGGCAATCAGGCGTACCAACATCCAGGCTTTGCGCATGTTCCAGAACCTTAGGCTGCAAGCACTTTCATTTTGCTTTTTTCAAGGCTGCTATAGCCCACGTTGCCATTCACCATGGTCAGCTGTACTTTGCCCTGCATGGGGAAACCATTAAACGGGGTGTGCTTGCCCTGGCTGATCAAACTGGCCTCGCCCACCACCCAATCCACTTCTGGGTTGAACAGGCACAAGTCAGCCGGCATACCCGTGCGCAAACTACCTGCTTGTACCTTGATGATGTCGGCGGGGTTACCACACAACAACTCAACAATTCGTGCTGGGGGCACGTTCTGCTCACGCATCCACTTCACCGCCAAGGTCAGCAGCAATTCCAGCCCGGTTGCACCGGCTTCGCTTTCGGCAAAGGGCAGCAGCTTGGCGTCGTCGTCCACAGGCGTATGGTCTGAACAAATCGCATCAATGGTGCCATCCAGCAAACCAGCGCGAATGGCGTCGCGGTCACGCTGTTCTCGCAAGGGGGGAATCAAGTGCGCGTTGGGGTCGAAAAAGCCGATGTCCAGATCAGTCAAATGCACATGGTGTATCGCCACATCACAAGTCACGGGAAGACCTTCCGCTTTGGCTTGGCGAACCAGTTCAATGCCTTTGGCCGAACTGATGCGGCAAATATGCATGCGGGTACCGGTTGAACGAACCAACTCAAAATAGGCCTGCAGGGCAATGGTCTCAGCCATCACCGGAATACCGCTCAAACCCATGCGCGATGCATAGGCACCTGCATGAGCCACGCCACCCTTGCTGAAGTTGGGTTCGGTGGGCCGCAAAAACACGGTAAATCCAAAGTTGCGGGCATATTTCATGGCTTGAAGCAACACGCGCAAGTCGCGAATGGGCGATTCAGCCTGGCCAAAACCCACGCAACCTGCTTCGGTCAATTCAGCCATTTCAGTCAGCGTTTCGCCATTCAAACCTGTGGTCAGGGCGCCCAAGGGGTACACCTTGGCCAGGTTCAACTGTCTGGCCTTGAACTTCAACATTTCAATCAAGCCGGGCTCGTCCAGCACGGGTTCTGTGTCGGGCGGGCATACCAGCGATGTAACACCGCCAGCCATGGCTGCTTCCATTTCACTTTCCAGCGTGGCGCGGTATTCATAGCCAGGTTCGCGCAGGCGGGCGGACAAATCCACCAAGCCCGGCAACACCCAAAGACCAGTGGCATCAATGGTTTTGCTGGGCGCAAAGTCGGTTGGCATTTCACCCTTCGGCGCTACTGCCACCACGCGACCAGCGGCCACAGCCACATCCATGATTGCATCGGCGCCAATGCTGGGATCAATCACTCGTCCGCCAGAAATCAAGACTCGCATTGTCTTTCCTCGTAGTTCAATTTAAGCGCCTTTGCTGGACGAAGCCAGAATACTCATCACCGCCATGCGCACGGCAATACCGAACGTTACCTGATTCAAAATCACGCTTTGCGGGCCATCGGCCACTGCCGAATCAATTTCCACCCCCCGGTTCATGGGGCCCGGGTGCATCACAATGGCGTCGGGTTTGGCATGGCGCAGTTTTTCTTCAGTCAGCCCGAAGTGTTTGAAATATTCCTGCGCTGATGGGATCAACGCCCCTGTCATGCGTTCTTTCTGCAATCGCAACATGATGATCACGTCGCAATCTTTAATGCCTTCCACCAGGTCGTGATACACACGCACCCCCATGTTGTCGAGGTGGCTGGGCAGCAAGGTGCTGGGCCCCACGGCACGTACCTCAGGGCACCCCAGAGTGGTAAGGGCATGAATGTCGGAACGCGCAACGCGGCTGTGTAGAATGTCGCCCACAATGGCCACACGCAGCTTGGTGAAGTCTTGCTTGTAATGGCGGATGGTGTACATGTCGAGCAGAGCTTGCGTGGGGTGCGCATGCCGCCCGTCACCGGCGTTGATCACATGAATGGTGCCGCCACTGGTGCGGTTCAAATGCTGGGCCATGAAGGTGGGTGCACCACTTTCGGAATGGCGCATGACAAACATGTCTGCAGACATGGCAGCCAGGTTATCAATGGTATCGATCAGCGATTCACCCTTGCTGGTGGAAGATGAACCAATGTTCAAATTCACCACATCAGCCGACAAGCGCTTGGCCGCAATCTCGAATGTGGTGCGGGTGCGGGTGGAATTCTCAAAAAACACATTGAACACTGACTTGCCGCGCAACAGCGGCACTTGTTTTACCTCGCGATCGGTCACCGACAAAAACGATTCTGCCGTGTCCAGAATGCGATGAATCATCGCCTTGGGCAGCCCTTCAATACTCAGCAGGTGAATCAACTCACCTGCGGCGTTCAGTTGAGGGTTATTCAATTTGGTTTTACCTCCAGCTCCAGGCGGAAAGCTCCTTGATCATCTTGGGTCAATACAAACGCTTCATTTGGCTTCAAGGGCAAGTGCTTGCCCACATACTGCGCATCAATCGGCAATTCACGGCCACCACGATCCAGCAACACGGCCAACTCAATTTTTGCAGGCCTACCAAAGTCGAACAAATGGTTCACAATCGCCCGCGTGGTTCGCCCTGTGTACAACACATCATCAACCAACAATATGGTGCGGCCCTGCACTTCAAACGGCACCTCGGCGGGTTTAGGGGCCTCTTTCAAGCCACGCTCAGAGAAATCGTCGCGATAAAACGCGCTGTCAAGGAATCCGCATGGCAGGGCAAAACCCAGGTCGGCATGCAGGCGCTGGGCAATCCAGGCGCCTCCGCTGTGCACCCCAATCAGTCCCAGTTCGGAACGGTCGGGAAAGGCTTTTTCAATTTGATCTCGCAAACGGGCGTAAAGGGCTTCAGGGTTTGGCAGGCTCATCGTCCCTCCAGAAAAAATTGTTCCAGAATCAGGCAGGCACTGCCCATGTCGACTCGGCCTTTGTTCTCGCGGGCGGCCTTGCCTCCCATACAGCTTTCCATGATTGCACTGGTGTAGCGCTCATCAACCCGGGCACATGGCAGGGAAAAGCGCCCCTCCAACTGGCGGGCAAAACGCTCACAACGTGCGGTCAACTCATTGTCGGCGCCATCGGGCTGACGGGGTACGCCTACGACCAAGCCCTCGGGCTGCCACTCTTTGATCAGCTTTTCAATTTTGTCGAAACGTTGCTCATCATTTTGCGCTTCAACCACGGACACACCACTGGCAGTTTTGGTCAAGGAATTGCCAAACGCAACACCAATTCGCTTCAAACCGAAATCAAACGCCAGATACTGCGTGGGCTTGGGCGACTGCACGGGCTTGGTCATTGATTAAGCATGCCCCGCAGCACCGCTCATCAAAGCGGGGTCGATACCCAACATGGCATAGGCGCTTGCAAAGCGTTCCTCCAGGGGCGTGTCGAACAATATTTCATGATTGGCGGGCACGGTGAGCCAGGCGTTTTGAGCAAGCTCCTCTTCTAGCTGCCCCTCGCCCCAGCCGGCATATCCCAGAGTAATGAGCCACTTGCCCGGCGCTTGGCCACGGGCTACCGCCTCCAGAATGTCTCGGGATGTGGTGAGCGAAATTTCATCGTTCACCTTCAAAGATGAACTCCAGTTCAAAGGCTCGGTGTGCAACACAAAACCACGTTCAGCCGCAACAGGGCCGCCCATCATCACCGGGAAATGGGCTGGCATGTAACCCGCTACATCCACATTGATTTTTTCCAGCAAACTTTCAATGTCCAGATCAGTGGGCCGGTTGATGACCAAGCCCATGGCACCCTTGGTGGAGTGTTCGCACAAATACACCACAGACCCCGCAAAACTGGGGTCGAGCATGTTTGGCATGGCGATCAACAACTGACCGGACAAGCTAAATTCATCAGGGGTAGAAATTTCGGTCTCGCTCATGCCAAAATTGTAATGCCTTTTAACTGTGCAAAATCGGGTAGGCGTTCCTCTACCCGCCTTAATACGCACAGACCAACCCAAATTCAAGTTGTACACATGCCTGCTTCACTTCTGGAAAACCACCCCTTGTCGACTCAACCACAGCCTGGCCAATACCCGAAAGGCTTGATGTGGTTTCGGCGCGACCTTCGAACCCATGACAACGCAGCCCTGTTTTATGCCTTGAAACATTGCCAACAGGTGCATTGCGTGTTCGTGTTCGACAAAACCATTCTGGACGAACTACACAACAAAGCCGACCGGCGGGTCGAATTCATTTGGGAAAGCTGCTTGGCCCTGAAGAAAAAACTTCAGGACTTCGGTGGCGACCTGCATTTGGTGTACGACAAAGCCGAAAAAGCCATTCCGGAACTGGCTGAGAAACTGGGTGTTCACGCTGTGTTCACCAACAAAGACTACGAACCCGCCGCAATTCACCGTGACATTACCGTGGGCAAAGCCTTGCAAGGCAATGGAGTGCCACTGTTTCGGTTTAAAGACCAGGCGATTTTTGAAGAAGACGAAGTGCTGACCCAGGCGGGTAAATTTTTCAGCGTGTTCACGCCTTTTAAAAATGCCTGCATGAAAAAGCTGGATGAGTTTCACCTGACACCCTACCCCAGCGAAGCAAGAATGGGTGCTCTGGCCAAAGATTCCGGACTGAAAGTGCCAAGCCTGGACGACATGGGTTTTAAACGTACCAATTTGTTGGAGATGATCAAGCCTGGCGAGGAAGGCGCGCTGGATGCGTTTGAGGACTTTCTCAACCGAATGGACAAATACAAGGTGGCGCGCGACTTCCCGGCTGTGAAAGGGGTGAGCTACCTGAGCGTGCACAACCGCTTTGGCACCATTTCAGTTCGCAGGCTGGCCAAAGCCGCTTACGATCGCTTCAAGTTCGACGGAAGCGAAGGCGCAATGGGCTGGTTGAACGAACTGATCTGGCGTGATTTTTATTTCCAGATTATTTACCACCGCCCCGATGCGGCCGAAAAAGCCTTCAAGCCCGAGTACGACCTGATTCAATGGGATAGCGATGAAAAAGCGCAAAAGCTGTTCAAGGCCTGGTGTGAAGGGAAAACAGGCTTTCCACTGGTAGACGCCGCACAGCGGCAACTTAACCAGACCGGTTTTCAACACAACCGGCTGCGCATGGTCACGGCCAGCTTTTTGACCAAAGACCTTGGCATTGATTGGCGCTGGGGCGAGAAGTACTTTGCAGAAAACCTGAACGACTTTGATTTGTCAGCCAACAACGGTGGCTGGCAGTGGGCGGCATCCACAGGCTGCGACGCACAACCCTACTTCCGGATTTTCAACCCCTACAGTCAATCCGAAAAATTCGACGCTGAAGGCAAATTCATTCGCAAGTACTGCCCGGAACTGGCCAAGCTTTCCAACAAGTACATTCACAACCCCGCCGAATGCCCAACGTTCGAGTTGCAAATGGCCGGCGTGGTGCTGGGCGAAACCTACCCAAGGCCGGTGGTAGAACACGATGTGGCCAGGAAGAAAACGCTGGAGCGGTATGCGGTGGTGAAGAAGGTGAAAGAATAACCAGATACACTGGAATCCGTTGGACTCAAAATACCAATGACATTTCTTATGAATAATTAGATTTCATATCAGAAAGAAATTTTAAAAGACTCTCCTTCGAGCAGACGGAGAGACTTTTTAGCTGGCAGTAGAGTTCGAAATCCAAAACATCCATTTGTAAGACATCAATATTGCTTCTATCCAGCCTGCCTGCAGGGAGAAACATCAAGTCTTCAATTTGTCGGGCTTCAGAATCGGAAATATCTCGAAGGCCGATTGCCATTTCAGACACATAAGCATAACTGGCCATAGATGCTAATTATTTTGCTGTATATTTTTGCCCCCCGTAAATCCACCGGAGTAAATCTAGATTTTTCGATCTGACTGAATCGGACATTTTTCCCAGCCCTTGTTAGCGTTCACCAAACTGACGTTCTAGCTGCTCAATCCGCCGATTTCTATTTTCATTTTGTCTCCTAATATCTTCGATGACTTCTTCGGCGCTGCGTGCCCCACTGGATTGGAAAGAGCAACTAACTGGTTGCACAACTACCACATCAACTTTTATGGTATTGATGTCAGATGCAAAAAACGCGACCTTCATAGATTTAGTTTGACTTCTGAGTAAGAGCCCAGCTCTATCATCGTAGCCCCAAAACCCAAGGGGGCCTGAAGTGTCAAAACACCTCCCATTTAGCTGTAACCGCTCACTACCAGAGTTTACACCTACAGATGAATCAAGCTTTTTAACGTTACCGGCATCAACAATCACATAATTATTCAATACCGCATGATCACTGAGCGTTGAAAAGCTTTCCGCCTTTGAAGCCGAGACAAAAGTGAAAAACAAAAAACACAAGATAGACTTAAATGCTAAGCAACAAGAAACTCGACTAAAAGTGGAGGTGATCACTTTTCTTAACCCTTTATCTAAATTAATAATCTTCATAGACACAAATGGTAAAGATTCAAAAACTCAATATTAATTTAAAATAAAGTGGAAATTAGCAGGTACAACAAAGTCAAGACCAATCCTACCGTCATATTAATCAGTCCAGGCCAAAAGAAGATCCAGCATAACGCTCTATACCAGGTCGGTGCCAGCAAATGAATTCCCTCAAGGCCCTTCTTCTTTTGGCGGGAATGCATAGACATACAACCCGCGATAAGGGCAGCCTTGGCCGCCCAGCCAGAGGGTGTTGCCAAATAAAGCGTAGCCCCCACCCCCACTCTGTTCACATCAAAATACTGTTTTTCGATTTGTTTGGGTTTAAATATCAGAACCAAAGGCAAGGTGAAAATTGTCAGACCAAACGCATACAACATGTTGACGAAAATCCAGTAGTAAATATCATCCATGCTCATGAACAGAATCTCCTGACAATGTAGGTATCAGCCAAATCAATTTGATTTCCAACTTTGTCATATGCAAAACTACCGGCCGCCTTACCAACAAAGCCACCGCCGAAACTTAATGCCGCATGCGCTACCAACCCAACAGCCAATCCCATTGGCCCAAGCACTACAAACGCACTCACTGCCAAGCCAGCTCCGATCGAAAACAAAGTTTCATAAGCAACTTCGTTTTTCCTAGATTGAATCTTGGCACTCGCAATATCCGAGCATCCTTGACTAATTGCATGCGCAGTCAACACGACACTGCCAGCTTTAACCAAGCCAGCCACTTTGCCCCACCTCTGCGCGTCGCGAACAAATCCTGCCGGCGGTTCGATCCCCCTAGCCTTGTTCAAATAAAGCGCACCATGTGCCCCTTTGCCTCCGTAAACCAAGTGTTCGAGCACACCAAGTTTTTTCTTGAACGTGTTCAAAATCTGCTTTTGCTGAAACTGGTATTGCTTTGCTGACATCTTTTTTGCAGAACGTTGAGCACGTAGCTGATTCAATGCAAACAAAGTTTCTTTGTGCGCCTTTTTACTCAGACTTCCCATCAAGCCCAACCCACCCTCTACGGCAAGCATTTCCGGTTCCAAGTCCATGCTTGCTCTAACCAACATTTCATAAAGAGATCTTCCCGGGCCTTCATCGGGTGCGTACTAAGCAAAAGCTGCACTTTGACTAAACTGACGACCGGGTTGCATATAGCTAGAAATTTGTCGCTTGATTAAGTCAGGGTTTTGGCAGACCAAATCGGTCGCGCTGTGGGAAATAAAGTTCAAAGTGCGAGGAACATGTTTGCCAAAAACCTGCTGCACGCTTTTCACTTCTGGATTCAACTGTAGAAGATATTCTGACAACAGGCCATAGGTATTGGCATCGCTCGGAGTAACCCCGTACTGCTTGTAGATCAGAATTTGCAAGTTATCCGATGGCTGAGGAACGAAAAATGCGGGGTAAAGACCGGGCTTGCGAGAATTGAGGTTCATCATTTATCTGGTTCGTAGTTCAAGCCATGTATTTTTCACATTGAAACCAAACTGTCGAATGAACACGAAACGAGTTAACTCTATCGAGCCCCTCCCTTCTCAAAGCCTTTCAATGCTTTAAAACTTGAAAAGTGTCAGAAATAAATATACACTTCTGACACATTAGGAGATATCGTTATGCAATCCCTTGCCAAAAAAGTGCTGGAATATGCCGCCCAAGCGCCAGAAGGCACACCTTTGGCCGCTAAAGAACTGCTTCACTTAGGCAATCGTGCGGCCGTGGACCAAGTACTGTCGCGGCTCGTAAAGCGTGGCGCTTTATTGCGTGCTGGTCGCGGCATCTATGTGCAGCCCGTTGAAAGCCAGTTCGGCACCCGGGCGCCATCGACCGTGAAGATGGTCGATGGCTTGGCAAACCAGCGCGGTGAAACCATTGTGTCGCACGGCGCTGCCTCCGCCAACGCGCTGGGCTTGACCACGCAAGTGCCAATGCGGGCGGTTTATCTCACATCGGGCCCCAGCCGCCACTTGAACCTGGGCGCGCAAACAATCGAACTTCGACACGCACCAAACTGGCAACTAATTTTGCCGGGCCAAGCCGCGGGCGAAGTGGTGCGGGCACTGGCTTGGCTCGGCCCAGAAAAGGCCAGCAAAGCAATGCAGAAATTGCGCGCCAAGCTGCCCCAATCCGAACTAAAAAAAATCGCATCGGCCAGGTCGCGCCTGCCAACTTGGATGGCCCAAGAAATCAGTGCTTTAGTCGCCCATGGTTGACTTCTTCCACCTGCCAGAAACTGAACGCCTGGAAGCACTCAATTCGGCGGCCAACACATCAGGCCTTTCGCCACATTTGCTAGAAAAAGACATCTGGGTGGTTTGGTCATTGCAACAACTCTTTGCTGGTCCTTACGCGGAACACCTGGTGTTTAAAGGCGGCACATCTTTGTCAAAGGCATACGGTGTCATTCAGCGCTTCTCCGAAGATGTCGATCTAACATACGACATTCGCGCAATCGCCAGCGACCTTGTGGGCAAAGCGGATACGCCACTGCCAAGCAGCAAAAGCCAAGAGAGAAAATGGAGCAAAGAGATCCGCTCACGTTTGTCGTCCTGGGTTGATGAAGAAATCGCGCCGCGTCTCAGGCAAAACCTTGAGCGAGACAAGCTACCCGCAGTAGTGCGGACCGAGGGCGACAAAATATTTATCGACTACACGCCGCTGACAACGGGCACTGGCTATGTCAAACCATCTGTCATGCTGGAATTTGGCGCCCGCTCGACTGGTGAGCCCAGCGAGCCACGAGCTATTTGCTGCGATGCTGCCAAACATTTGCCGGGTGTGCAGTTTCCTACAAGCACACCGCATGTAATGCGCCCCGAACGTACCTTCTGGGAAAAGGCCACAGCGATTCATGTTTTTTGCGCACAGGGTACGTTTCGCGGGGGCGATCGCTTCGCACGCCACTGGCACGATATAACAAGACTGAATACCACTGGTTTCGTCAATGCGGCCATCGCGGACAAAACTCTCGCCAATGCTGTTGCGGATCACAAAAGCATATTCTTTGCAGAAAAAAACACTCAAGGCGATGCGATCGATTATCACGCAGCAGTCACTGGCGGACTGCAACTTGTACCGAATGGGGACGCGCTAGCTAATTTAGTCATCGACTACCAACACATGATCGATGACGGTCTGCTCTTGAATGACGCAGAGCCATTCGAAGTTTTAATCGCGCAATGCCTTGAAATACAGAAAAAGGCGAATGCAAATTAAAGAAATCAAACGACTGCTATCAAGTGCAATCCAGCATTCAATTTTGTCCGAACTTATACTATTCAGTTGATGTCGGTTCACCCATAATCGGCGGTGAAATTTCGTGCATTCAACCCAATAACAAGGAGACAAAACAGTGAACGCTTACACCACCGTATTGCTTTACGCAGGCTGGATTTTACTTTTGGCCCTGTTCTACGCCACCCCCCGCATACCGCAAGCCCTGTTGGGCCAAAAGCGAATTGACAGTTGGGAACGTGGTAAAGAACCCATTGACCCCATGTTCCTGCAACGCGCAAAATCAGCGCACTTGAACTGTCTGGAAAATTTTCCGGTGTTTGCTGCTGTGGTTGCGGTCGCAGGCTTGATGGGTCAAATTGAAACAATCAGCGCGATCGCCGTGTATGTGCTGTACGCCCGCATTGCGCAAAGCATTTCGCACATTCTGGGTACTTCATTTATTTTGGTGATGCTGCGGGCCACCTTCTTCCTGATTCAAGTACTCATCACTTTGTACATGGTGTACTTGCTGGTTTGTTGAATCAACTTCAGCGATTTCCAGAAAGCCGCCTTGGGTGCAAACCCGGGCGGCTTTTTTCATGACGGACCTGATTCTGGAATAATTTTAAAACAGCGTTTAATCTTGGAAAAGTAACGTAATCACAATACTTACTATTCCAGGAGACACCATGAAAAAAATCAAACTGGCTTTCGCCGTTTCTCTGGCCCTGTGCAGCCTGCAAGTCAGCGCGGAAGAATTTCGAATTGACCGCTTGTTCGTGCTCGGCGACAGCTTAAGCGACGGTGGTGCCTACACCGCCACAGCCACGCAAGGTTTAATCAGTAGCGTTCCCGCAGGCGCAATTCCCGACCGAATGAAGTTCACCACCAACTCGCCTGATGCACAAATTTGGGCCAATGTCGTGGCAGACAAGTTGGGTATTCCGCTAGATGTCGATGTGATCAACGGCGTGAGCACGCCCATCAACGGCGGTAATTATGCGCAAGGTGGTTCAAGGGTCAGCAATCCTTTAGGTACCAACAGAGATTTGACAACGGGTATCACCACTATCCCTGTGACAGAACAAGTAGATCGCCTTTTACTAGACTCACCCAGTTTTACCCGCACTGATCTGATTGCACTTTGGGCTGGATCAAACGACGGTTTTGCGCAGGCCGCCGCAGTAACTGGCGGATTAAGCCCACTGATCGCGCTTCAAGAAATGTCGCTGGCGGCCACACAGTTGCTGGCCCAGATTGATCGACTCAAAGCAGCAGGTGCACAGAACATCGTAGTCATCACCATGCCCAACCTCGGCGTAACGCCAGACGGTCAAGCAGCCGATACGACCGCACCCGGTACGGCCAGCTTCCTGAACAATCTGTCTGCCACTTTCAACAATACGCTTGTATCAGCAGCGGCCAGCAAAGGTGCGGTTGTTGTTGACTCAAACAAACTTCTAGACGCCATTCTTGCCGACCCTGCACGCTACGGTTTTACATCCGCAAACGCGCTTCAACCCGCCTGCGCGATTTCTACCAGCTTGCTTTGTATTCAAGGCATCAACGCGGCAGCTGACAGTGAACAACGAATTTTTGCGGATGGCGTGCACCCCACCGCTGCAGCGCAACGACTGTTCGGTGAAGCGGGTTTCGCTGGCCTACAGGCCGCCAGTTTGAATGGTGTGCTGGCCGTGGCACCACTCACCCCGATTCGCCAACATGCACTCAGCCTTGAAAACCGCTTAACCGCACTCGCCCTGGTGCGCGAAGACGCAACCGGCAAAGCAAACTTGCGGCCTGTTGGCGACACGGAATGGTACGGTGGTGTGGAAGTGGGTCGGTTTGAGCTGGAGGCACAACAAGTACAGGCCGGACTTGAATCAGACACTCAAATCCTGAAATTCGGCGCAGACCGAATGATCACCCGCAACGCACTGCTGGGTTTCGGGATCAGCATTGATCAAGCACAAACCGACATTGCCAACAATGGCGGCGGATTCGACAACGACATTGTATTGGGCACCGTATTCAGCACCATTGCCTTGTCGAAATCGCTGTATTTGAATGCTGCCTTGGCTTTGGGGAAAATTGATTACGACATTACGCGCCAATTCACCCTGGGGCCATCGGTTGAACGATACACCGCCAACACAGAAGGTGATTTTTCATCGGCGCGGGTGGGTTTGGGCAGCATTCACAGCTTGCCGCAAGGCTGGACATTAAATCCACAAGCTGCCTACACCGTTGAGAAAATAGACTTGCAAGGCTATGACGAATCAAACGGCGCAGCCAGTTTAAGTTTTGGCGACACGCAGTACAAAGCCGAACGCATCAGCCTTGGTTTTTTGGTAACCAAAGCACCCAGCGTACGTGACGGCTGGCGCCCACTGCTGCGTTACTCCATTGAATCCGATCAGAACGATGACGATGTGAAAATTCGCATGGGTCCAAATCAAAATGCCCTGGCCACGATTCTTGCACCTCGGCCAGACGGCGATTTTCAATTGTTGTCAGTGGGTGTGGCCAAGGAAATTGACGCAGGTATGCTGAACATCCAATTGGCCAGCACACTGGGGCAATCTGGCGTGAAAGGTCTCAGCTTTGGTGTGGCTTACAAAGCCACGTTTTAGTGCTCTTGTACGCGTATATCGCTAACCCTTGACCCTATTCGCAGTGAAACGATTCGGCAATTCAATCAATTGACATTAATCTTTGCCAATTAAAAACCTTATAAGTATCATTATTGATACTTACATTACATGTCAACTGCGGTCGATTTACTCGCAAAAATGCGGGAGAACCCGAAAGGAATTCGCTTTTCCGAATTATGTAAAGTGTGTGATTATTTTTTTGGGACGCCCAGGCAAACGGGGTCTAGCCATCGGGTTTACAAGACACCGTGGCCTGGAGACCCCAGAGTGAATATCCGGAATATCAACGGAAAAGCGAAGACCTATCAAGTCAAGCAGGTGTTGGCAGCCATTGAAAAGCTAGGAGTGCGCAATGACTAAGTTTACTGATCGATATACATACAGGGTCACTTGGTCCGAGGAAGATCAGGAATACGTGGGCCTTTGTGCGGAATTCCAAAGTTTAAGCTGGCTTGATAACTCACCCGAAAAGGCTTTGACAGGCATTCGAGCACTGGTACGGGAATGTGTAATCGATATGGAACGTACCAAAGAACCAATACCGGAACCACTGTCCATTAAAAAGTTCAGCGGTAAGTTTATGGTTCGGATTCCGCCCGAAACCCATCGCAACTTGGCGATGCAAGCCGCTGAAGAGGGAGTCAGCCTGAATCGGCTGATCTCTTCACGTCTGCACTAAACTTCACTTGATCGCCGCGAACGCCTTGTCGATTGCCGCCTTGGTGGCGTCAATCACGGCGTCATCATGGGTTACCGAGACAAAACCGGCTTCGTAAGCTGAAGGTGCAAGGTATACGCCTGCATCCAGCATGGCGTGGAAAAACTTGTTGAAACGATCACGGTTCGATGCACTCACTTCCGCAAAACTGGTGGGCACTTTCTCGCTGAAGTAAATGCCGAACATGCCACCAATGCTGTCTGCACAAAAGGTTTCGCCGTGGGCATAGGCCACCTGGTTAAACGCTTCAACCAATTTGCGGGTTTGGGTTTCCAGCTTCTCGTAAAAGCCTTCCTGCTTCAACAAACACATGGTGGTCAAACCTGCTGCCACTGCAACCGGGTTGCCGCTCAAGGTACCCGCTTGATAAACAGGGCCGAGGGGTGCAATGCACGCCATAATGTCCTTGCGACCACCGAAAGCACCCATGGGCATGCCACCACCAATAATTTTACCCAAGGTGGTTAAGTCGGGCGTAATGCCATACACGCCCTGCACACCTTGAGGCCCCACACGAAAACCTGTCATCACTTCATCAAATATCAAGACTGCGCCGTGCTGGGTGCACAATTCGCGCAAGGTATTCAGAAATTCGCGGGTGGGTTTGATCAAATTCATATTGCCCGCAACCGGCTCAACGATGACACAGGCAATGCTACTGCCGCTGGCTTTGAACAACTCGTGCAGTTGCTCCACATTGTTGTAGTCCAGCACGCGGGTGTGCTTGGCGAAATCTTCTGGCACACCGGCCGAGGTTGGGTTGCCGAAGGTCAGCAAACCGGAACCCGCTTTCACCAGCAAGCTGTCTGCATGGCCGTGGTAACAACCTTCAAATTTCACAATGGTGTCGCGGCCGGTGAAGCCACGTGCCAAACGAATGGCGCTCATGGTGGCCTCAGTGCCAGAACTCACCAAGCGAACTTGTTCCAGTGAAGGCAACATGTCGCACAGTGTTTCGGCCATCACGATTTCACCCTCGGTGGGTGCACCAAAGCTTAAGCCACCCACTGCGGCGTCTTGCACTGCCTTGATTACTTCAGGGTGCGCATGACCCAACACGGCAGGGCCCCAAGAGCCAATGTAATCAATGTAGCGTTTGTCATCGGCATCCCACACATAGGGACCATTGGCACGCTTGAAAAAACGCGGTGTACCGCCCACCGAACGGAATGCGCGCACAGGCGAATTCACACCACCGGGAATTGTTTTCTGAGCACGTTCAAACAGAACTTCGTTTTGGCTCACTTCCTGACTACTCATTCTTGAAACTCCAAATTATTGATGGCATCCATTGACTGCCTCAACCCACTGCTGTGCCACACTACAAACCTGCTCAGCATTGGGTTCCATTCCAAACAAACCATTGACCACAGCCACGGCATGTGCGCCAGCTTTCATCAATTCGGGTACCCGCTCAATCGTAATTCCACCAATGGCCACAACCGGCACACCCAGACTGCGAGCCTTGCCAAACAAATCGAGTTCAGCGCGCACTGCAGTGGGTTTGGTGGCGCTTGGGTACATGGCCCCGAAAGCCACGTAACTGGCACCGTCACGCACGGCCTGTTCGGCCATTTCAAACTGATTGTAACAAGAAGCACCCACCACCCATTTACTTCCCAGGCTGGTTCGCGCCTTCAGAATGGCCTCATCGGTTTTACCCAAATGCACGCCAGCCACCGCACCACCCTCAAACTTCGCGAACTCCTCAGAGGGCACATCATTCAAAATCAGGGCGGCATCGTACTTCTCGCACAGGGCATCAAGCTGCCCGACCAATTCGATCAACTCCGCTTGCTGCCAATTTTTCTGCCGGCACTGAAACAAACGTACCCCTCCATCCAGCGCCGCCGCCACACAATCAACGATTGCGTCAGGAGTCCACAGGGCCGAGCGCTCGGGCGTGATGGCGTAAACGCCCTTGATCAGTCGCGTGCTCAGTCGAGTGTCCAGTTCATTCTTCAATCGTGTTCTCATCACTGTCATAGCCATCGTCTTCCAAATGTTGCATCAAGTGCATGCGATCGGGAATCAACTGGCCTTTGCCCACCACAAAACCACAACTGAGGGCTTGCCAAGTGTATTCCAGTGCCAGCTCTACAGCCTCTTGAACGCTCAAACCCTGACCAAGCCCAACGGCACAGGCACTGGCCAAGGTACAGCCCGAGCCATGATATTGACCTGGCAGGCGTTCACAAGGAAATTCAACAACCTGCTGACCAGGCCTATACAAACGATTCACAATATCACCAGACTCCAGGTGCTCGCCTTTCAACAACACAGCCTTACATCCCATTTTCAAAAGGCGCTCACCGGCTTCATCCACCGTTTGTGCTCCGGTAAATGCCTGTGCCTCGGGCCAGTTGGGGGTCAGTAAATCGACCGCAGGGAACAGCTGATTTCTGTAGCAGTCGAACAGCCCTTGTCCGCCAAAGGCATCGCCCCGGCCGGAAGCCCGCACGGGGTCTACTACCAACGGCACCGAAGGCCACAAGCTTTTTGCTTTGAGCACCGCTGCCACAGCCGCCGTGCTGCCCAACACCCCGGTTTTAATGGCACTGGGCGAAATGCCATCGTCCAGCAAGGCAGTGAGTTGATCATCAATCCAGTCGGGGGTACACGCCTCGAAGCGCGCCACTCCCGCCGTGTTCTGGGCTGTCAGCCCGGTCAGAATGGTCAGGGGATGTGCGCCAAGTGCGGAAACAGTCAAGGCATCGGCTTGCAAACCCGCGCCAGCAGTGGGATCTGATGCTGAAAAGGTCAGCACCAAGGGTACAGTCAGTGTCATTCAAAACCCAAAAAAGACCGACAACCTTTGTAGTCGGCTGCCAAACTCAGTATTATCCACCCGTTGCAATTTTTTTTCTGGAAGTAGCTCAGAATGAATACTTGGATTTGTTTGATTTGCGGTTGGGTATACGATGAAGCGGCTGGCGTGCCCGACGAAGGCATTGCCCCTGGCACCAAATGGGAAGATGTTCCACCAAACTGGGTTTGCCCGGAATGTGGCGCCCGCAAAGAAGATTTCGAGATGACTCAAATCTAAACTCCGAAAACCAATGGATCAATGACCGAACCACAAGCCGACCCCGCCAAAGCGTTTGAAGACCACGCCCCAACGCCGGTCAGGCCCAAGTTTGTTCGGCAGCTAGGGCAGTTTTCAGCAGGTTTGCTGATCGCAGCCCTGGTTTTGTTGACGGTAGGCCTGTTCGCCAAAAGCCAATCGGACAACATTCGCAATACACAGCTGGCCCAAATCAATTTGGTTGAAGGTCGCATTCAACAAGAATTGCTGGCCCTCAATGGCCCAGGCAGTGAAACCGTTCAACCTCAGGGCCTGAAGGCCCTGCTGGGTTTGGGCCAAGAGGTCAGCCAGCAAAACAAGGGAATTCAGTGGTTCGGTGCCCTGCACAGCCAAACCCTGCAAGTGTTGCTGACTCAAAGCATTGAAGCACTGTCGCGCCCCGTGGCCGGCATCAATTCAGATCTGGAAACCCAGCGCCAGCTGGAGACACAGCTTAGGCTGGACACACTGCCGAAACTGGCCCAACTCAAAGCACACATTGCCCAAGCCACCAACGGTTTCCTTGTCTTGGTATTCGGCCTTGCGACCTTGCTGGCTTCGATTGGCTTTGCCCTGGGCGTTCAATGGAACACCCATCGAAAAACACTTGCCCTGGGTCGTCGCGTACAAATGTTGAGCCGCGCATTGCATAGCCAACAAGAAAACGACCAGAAACGGGAGGGAGCCCACGCGGCCCTTGAAGGTGTGCTGAAAGCGTTGAACAGCAATCAGCAACTGGAGCATCGCGGCACGCTGATGCAAATTGGCCAACAACTTGAAGAACTGAACCAGAGCGGGCGGGCGGTGTTGCAGTTTGCAAAATCATTTCACCAGCTGTCTACCCAAGGCACCCAAGTGGTGAAATCAACCTTGAACAGCGAGCAACGCAACGCCAAAGCCGAAAACCACATGGAAATCATGCAAACCCAACTTGAAGGTTTGCGCGCCGACATTCGAAGCGCTGCGCAGGGCTTGCGGAAAGCCGGCGAGGTCAGCCGCCAGCTGCTGGGCCGGCTGGATTCCTCACAAATGGAATTGACCCTGACCGAACCCGAAAACAGCCGGCAATTGCAGCAACTGGTCGAGCAAAGCCAACAGGCCTTGAAAGAATCGATTGAGGGTTTGGTATTGGCCAGCCAAAAAATAAATGCAGGGCAGCATGAATCAAACAAGCTGGCCGAGTACATGGCTGTGAATCAAACCGCGTGGTCTAACCTGCTGAGCCAGGTTGAACAGGTGGCCGAATCTGCATCGCAAGAATCAGAAAGCGCCCTTCGCCTGGCCAAACGCCTGATGGAACAAAGCCAGCACACAGCACTGGCCTCGCCAAACAATCAAGCAGCCAAGGCACCACCGCAGCTGCTGCCCTGACCCGCGGTACAGCCATAGCAATGGTCACCCACCACCACTTCGATGGAATCAAGCGCGGTCTGCGTCAAATCAGCCAACGTCAGCGCCCTGCCCTGTGAATCGCGCACAGGCCAACCCAGTTGCTGGTTGAAGTCGCAATCGTACAGCGTGCCTTCGTAGTCAATCGACACCAGGCTGCGGCACATCACCGCCGCCAGGTTACTTTCCCGGTAAGCACCTTTCAACGTGTTCATATAGGTCTCGAACGTGCCCTTGCTGATCAAGGTACTGCCAAAACGGGCAATCGGCATGTTGGTGATTGTCACCAGGCCGGTGAAGCGAATGCCAAACTTCTCGAACAACACTGCCTTGTAATCGGCTTCCAGTGCTTCTTGCGGGGGTGGCAATGAAGGACCTTGCGGGTTAAACACCAAGGTCAAACGCAGCTTGTCACCATAACCCAGTGCATTCAGTTTTTGCAGGCCTGCAATGCTGGCATCGAACACACCCTTGCCGCGTTGCTTGTCCACATTGTCTTCCAGGTAGCAAGGCAAGGATGCAAAAATTTCAACTTCATTTTCAGCGAGAAATTCAGCCAAATCCTCATAGCCTGGCTCACTCAAAATGGTCAGGTTGCACCGGTCAATCACATGCACACCTGCTTTGCGCGCAGCCACCACCAGGCGCTTGAAGCGCGGGTTCATCTCCGGAGCACCACCGGTCAAATCAAGTTTTTTCACCCAACCCTGATTCATCAGCGCAATCAACTGGTCAATTTGCTCGTCTTGCATCAGCTCGGTGCGATTGGGGCCTGCATTCACATGGCAGTGGGTACAGCTTTGATTACACAGGTAACCCAGATTCACCTGAATGGTTTCCAGGTTCAAGCGCTTCACGCTGGGGAAGGTGGTACTTTTCAACAAATGAACTACTGAGTGCATGTAGGCTCCGGTTTCTGTGCGCCGCGCGGTTATTTCGTTTTCAGATAATGAGAGAATCAAGGCTTGCAAGCAAGATTGATCCGGTTTGATTATCGCGTTAATCGATAGTAACAAACTTACACAAGCTCATTCGCTCAAGCCATGATTCAAGTTACAGTCAACGGTGAAAATCGTGAAATGCCCGAGAACAGCACTGTGGCGCACCTTGTGGAAAGCCTCAAACTCACCGGCAAGCGCATCGCTGTCGAACTGAACGGTGAAATTGTGCCCAAAAGCCAGCACGCCACCACGCCACTGAACGCCGGGGCCAGCCTTGAAATTGTGGTTGCCGTGGGTGGTGGCTAAATAATCAGTACCAATCAGGAGCAGTACCCGCATGAACACCTCAACTGAAAAGCACAACGACACCTGGAAAGTAGGTGGCCGTGAATTCACCAGCCGCTTGCTGGTGGGCACTGGCAAATACGCCAGCCTCGATGAAACCCGCGAGGCAATCACTGAAAGTGGTGCTGAAATTGTGACAGTGGCCATCCGCCGCACCAACATCGGCCAAAACGCAGGTGAGGCCAGCCTTCTCGATTACATTCCGCCCAGCAAATTCACCTACCTGCCCAACTCGGCTGGTTGCTATACCGCCAAAGATGCAGTACGCACTTTGCGCCTGGGTCGTGAACTGCTGGATGGCCATAATCTGTGCAAACTCGAGGTGCTGGGCGACCCCACCAACCTGTACCCTGACATGGAAGAAACACTGATTGCCGCCAAAGAACTGGTGGCCGATGGTTTCGACGTAATGGTGTATTGCTCCGATGACCCCATTTACGCCCGCAAGCTAGAGGATGTAGGCTGTTTGGCCATCATGCCCTTGGCCTCGCTGATTGGTTCAGGCATGGGCATTTTGAACCCATGGAACATCAACCTGATTCTGGAAAAAGCGCAAGTGCCGGTCATCGTGGATGCAGGCGTGGGCACCGCCTCCGATGCCGCCATCGCCATGGAACTGGGTTGCGCTGGCGTGCTAATGAATACCGCCATTGCCAAGGCACAGAACCCGGTTCAAATGGCCCGTGCCATGCGTTTGGCCACGCAGGCCGGTCGCGAGGCCTTTCTTGCAGGTAGAATGCCGAAAAAGTTTTACACGGCCAGCCCCTCTTCCCCCGTGGAAGGCGTTATTTCCTCCAGTTCAAAATGACAGACCAAACCCCCGACAATCCGTTTCGCGACCAACACATCAAAAGTTTTGTGAAACGTCGGGGGCATATTTCACGCGCCCAAGAACGTGCCGTAGAAGAAGGCATGCCCAAGTGGGGCATTGCCTACAATGCCCAGATGCAAATTGATTTCGACGCGCAATGGGGTACCACCGGCCAAGCCAACTGGCTTGAAATTGGTTTTGGCATGGGTGAAACCACCGCTAAAATTGCCAAAGCCCACCCGAATGTGAATTACCTGGGTGTTGAAATTTACACCGCTGGCGTGGGTTCGCTGATCAAGTTGATTGAAGAAGAAAACATTGAAAACATTCGCATCATTTCCCACGACGTGGTGGATGTACTTCGCGACATGATTCCCGATAGCAGTCTGGACAAAGTACTGTTGTACTTCCCCGACCCATGGCGCAAGGCGCGCCACCACAAGCGCAGGCTTATTCAGCCAGAATTTGTGGCCAAGCTGGCAAAGAAAATGAAGCCGGGCGGCGTGCTTCACTGCGCCACCGATTGGGAAAACTATGCCCACCACATGCACGATGTACTCAGTGTGGCACCCAACTGGCAAAACATGGCTTCAACGCCTTTCGCACCCCGCCCCAACGACCGGCCTCTGACCAAATTCGAAAACCGTGGCATTAAGTTGGGTCATGGTGTTTGGGACCTCTTGTACCGGGTACGCTGAAGCACGAACAGACCTCCCCTCTTGCGGTATGCCTTGCCGGGCGTGAATTTGCTTTAATCAGGCTCAACCTCGCAAATTCCATACGGCATGCTTTCATCGAAAAAAAACGGGCTGTTGCGTGCGCTGATCGCGAATAGCACCGTGATCTCGCTTAACTCACGCACGTTGCTGGTTTGCATCACAGCCTTGCTGGCACTGTCACTTTGCATTTATGCCATTTTGAACAATCAGTTCAGCGCGCAACATGCCGAACGCATTGACCAACTGCTGACCGCCAAAGCACAGGCCATTGACCACAACGACCACTCAGGGCACGACCACACGCTGGCCATGACCCCGGTGTATTACCACTCTGGCGATCTGGAAGGTGCAAAAGAAACATTGCACTGGCCCAAAGCCTGCGAACATTCACAAGCCCCTTTGGGATCACAGATTCAGCGATTCAAATGCGGCAACGGCATTCGCCTGCATGCAATGGAAACCACACTAAGCCCAGAGCAAACATCTCAAACCATCACCTTGTGGGCCACTCACATTCCGAATGCCTCACTGCTCAGCATGCAAGTTGAAGACATTCTTGGCCTTGCCGCTTTGGTACTGGTTATTAGCACCCTGTGCAGTCGCTGGATCAGTCAATCGATTACTCAACCCTTGGGAGAAATTACCACCAGCGCACAACTGATGGCCGAGGGAAATTATGATTGGCGACTTCCTGAGAGTTCGATTGGCGAAATCAACCAGCTGGCATTTACCTTCAACCACATGGCGAGGAGCCTGCAAGAACGCGACAAAGTCATTCGGCGTACAGCCTACAAGGATCAATTGACCGGGTTGGACAATCGCGCCTATTTAACCCTTGCCTTGCGAGAACGTACACAAAGTGCCCGCGAACCGCTAAGCATCGTGATCTGGGGAATCGACAACCTGGACAATATCAATGAAGTGCTGGGACATGATGTCGCCGACAAGGTGTTGATCAAAGTGGCACGCAAGGCCAGTCGTATTTGTCAGGAAAACCTGGTGATTGCAAGGCTTGAAGGCAATATTTTCTGCATGCTTTTACCACGCGACCTGCTGGAAAGCATGCTAAAGAAGCACACCCTGAAACGCATGTTGCATGGTTCACTGCGAGTACAGGATTACCAACTTGACATTCAGAGCCATGCAGGCCTTGCTCACTATCCCGAGCACGGCCAATGCCCGGAAACACTCATGCGCAGAGCGGAAATTGCCCGGCAGCTGGCCAAGAAAACACGCCAAACCAGCATTGTTTTTGAAGCACGGCTTGAACAGCGTTCTGCCAACCGGCTTGAACTGATTGCCCAATTGCGCCAAGCAATTACCGACGAAGAGTTTTGCCTGTTTTTTCAACCCAAATTAAACCTGCGTACCAACAGCATTAACCAGGCGGAAGTACTGTTGCGCTGGAATCACCCTGTTCACGGCTTGATTGCTCCAGGCGCCTTCATGGAACTCGCCGAGCAAACCGGCATGATCCGCGACATTACACGCTTGGTTCTTAAACAAACCTACGCCATCATCAACCTGTGCGCCAATCAAAACATCAGGCTGTCGGTCAACCTGTCCGCCATGGATCTCGAAGACTCCAGCCTGATTGATTTCATGCAACACCTACATCGTCTGCAACCCGATGCATCGCGCCACATAGTGCTGGAAATCACTGAAAGCGCCGCAATGCGAGACCCAGAGCAAGCGTTGGACATACTGAACCAACTGGCCGCGATGCATTTTCAGATCGCGGTGGATGACTTTGGCACAGGCTACTCTTCACTGGCCTACCTGAAACGCTTTCCAGTGACCGAATTGAAAATCGACAGATCGCTGGTGCAAGGTGCAGACCTGGACACAGATGGACAGATCATTCTTGAATCCACCATTGAAATGGGTCACATCATGGGCTTGCTGGTGACCACAGAAGGGGTGGAAACACAGGCAGAATTCGACCTGGTCAAAAAGCTGGGAGCCGACTACGTTCAGGGCTTCTGGCTGTCCAAGCCCATGCCATTTGACGAATTCAAACTGAAACATCTGGTTGGCAACCACGACCAGCTGGTTCAACATCTGTAAACCAAGGAAATAGCACATCAAAATTGGTCGTATTTGACCCGGGCACCCTATGCTTCGATATGATGTGAGCATGACAATTCACACATTCAAAGCATCACCGTGAAAATGAAACAGTTTGATGTCGCCATTATTGGCAGTGGTTTGGCTGGACTCACCACCGCCCTGCAACTGGCAGACAAGCTTAAAGTGGCCATTATTTGCAAACGCTCGGTTTCCGACTCGGCAAGCCGTTGGGCCCAAGGTGGCATTGCCGCTGTGCGCGACCCTGCCGACAGCGTGGCCGAACATGTACAAGACACCCTGGTAGCGGGTGGCGGCCTGTGCGAGCGCGATGCAGTGCAATTCATTCTGGAAAATGCATCGAAATCCATCGACTGGCTGGTAGAGCAAGGGGTACCTTTTTCTCGCGAAGACGAAGAAGGCCCCAGCAACACCGAACCCAACGGCTTTCACCTGACCCGGGAAGGTGGCCACAGCCGCAGGCGAATTCTGCATGTGGCAGACGCCACAGGCGACGCAGTGCAAACCACACTAGAAGCCAAAGCACGCAACCACCCGAACATTCAATTGTTTGAACACCACATGGTGATCGACCTGATCACGGGCGACCGGCTGAGCGAGAAAAAGGCTGGTATTTTGGGCGCGTATATTCTGGACGAACAGTCGCAACGCGTGCTCACCCTCACCTGTCCGTACATTGTGCTGGCCTGCGGCGGCGCAGGCAAAGTGTACAACTACACCACCAACCCCGACACGGCCACGGGCGACGGCATCGCCATGGCCTGGCGCGCAGGCTGCCGAATTTCCAATATGGAATTCATCCAGTTCCACCCCACCTGCCTGTACCACCCTTATGCCAAAAGCTTCCTGATCACGGAAGCAGTGCGCGGCGAAGGTGGCTTGCTGAAACTGCCAGATGGCACACGCTTCATGCCCGAACATGACGAACGGGCCGAGCTGGCCCCGCGAGATGTGGTGGCGCGCGCGATCGACTTTGAAATGAAAAAGCGTGGCCTGGATTGCGTGTACCTCGACATCAGCCACGAACCAGCTGAAAAGCTGAAGAAACACTTCCCGACCATTTACAAACGCTGCCTTGAGCTGGGCATCGACATCACCAAACAAGGTATTCCAGTGGTGCCAGCGGCACATTACACTTGCGGTGGTGTAGTTACTGACCACAACGCCCGAACCGACATTCCCGGCCTGTATGCTGTGGGTGAAACCGCCTACACCGGCCTGCACGGCGCCAACCGCCTGGCCAGCAACAGCCTGCTGGAATGCGTGGTACTGGGGCAAGCAGCTGCCAACCACATTCTGACCAAACCCCACCGGGAAACCATGGGACTACCCGACTGGGACGAAAGCCGCGTGACCGACCCAGACGAAGAAGTGGTGATTTCACACAACTGGGCCGAACTGCGGCAGACCATGTGGAACTACGTGGGAATTGTACGAACCGACAAGCGCCTGGAGCGCGCGCAACACCGCATTCAATTGCTTCGCGAGGAAATTCTGGAGTTTTACAGCAACTTCCGCGTAAGCCGGGATTTACTGGAATTGCGTAACCTGGTGGATGTGGCCGATCTGATCGTGACCAGTGCGCTGAGCCGCAAGGAAAGCCGTGGTCTGCATTTCAGTGCAGACTACCCGGGCACCCTGCCCAAAGCATTTCCGACGGTATTGCAACGACCGAAGAAGAAGTGAACGTGCGTGTTTATTGCCAACCCCGCAGAGTAGGCGATATCGCGGCAACCTCGACGAGTTGGCTAAACAGTCAGTCCAACACCCGCAGCGAGTAATCCACCGCTGTGACGTCTTTCGTCAATGACCCGATCGAAATGCGGTCCACACCTGTCTCGGCAATCGCTCGCACCGTGTGCTCGTTCACCCCGCCCGATGCTTCCAGAATGGCCCTGCCCTTGTTCACTTCCACGGCAACGCGCATGGCCTCTAGCCCAAAGTTGTCCAGCAGCACCGACTTGGCGCCGGCCTGCAAAGCCTCCTCAAGCTGAACCAGACTTTCAACTTCAATCTGCACGCTCACATGCGGCGCGCCCAGGGCATCTGCACTGGCCAAAACCTGTGCAATTCCACCGGCCGCTGCAATGTGATTTTCCTTGATCAAAATGCCGTCGTACAAGGCAAGGCGCTGGTTCAAACCACCCCCAACACGTACCGCATACTTTTGAGCCAAACGCATACCCGGCAGCGTTTTGCGCGTGTCCAGAATCGATGCTTTTGTGCCTTCAATCAGCTTGACGAAATGTTTGGTTCTGGTGGCAACCGCTGACATCAGTTGCAGATAGTTCATTGCAGAACGCTCTGCGGTCAACAATGGGCGGGCATGTGCATCAATTTCACACACCACAGTGCCGGGTTGAACTTCCTGTCCCTCAGGCACCTGCCAGCGCACATGCGCACCCGGGCAAAGGGTATTGAACACACCATTGAACCAGTCTTGCCCACACACCACGGCCTTGTCACGGCACAACAGTTGAGCCTTGCACCACTTGCCTTCGGGCACAAGCAAACCAGTCCAGTCGGTGTTGCCCATGTCTTCGGCAATCGCATCGTGTACGTTTTTCAGCAAAGCCAGCTCAAGCGCGGGCCCAAACGATTGAAAAAGTTCTGAACGGCTCATGCTGGCCCCACTCCCTTGTGTGCCTGCTCCAGGCGACCCTGGCCACGAGGCCCGGAAATACCATGTGTTTTCGCAAAATCCAGCATGCGGTCAATGCAACGGTAGGCCTGCGTGGCCAAGGTTGAGTCCACATGCACCTCACCCAAACCCGTGTCAAATCCAGTCTTCAATACGTCGCGCAGGTTCTTTAAACCGTTCATGGCCATCCAGGGGCAATGGGCACAGCTTTTACAAGTCGCTGAATTGCCCGCAGTGGGTGCTTCTATCAAAGTTTTACCGGGGGCGAACTGACGCATTTTGTGCAAAATGCCGTTGTCGGTGGCCACAATATAGGTGTCAACACCGGGCGTTTGCGTGGCCTTGATCAACTGGGTGGTCGAGCCCACCACATCGGCCAGTGCCACCACATCGGCAGGCGATTCCGGGTGCACCAACACCATGGCTTGCGGATGCTGAGCCTTTAGCATTTTCAGCTCCTCGGCCTTGAACTCGTCATGCACCAGGCACGAGCCCTGCCACAGCAACATATCGGCACCAGTTTGCTTCTGAATGTACTGACCCAAATGCCGATCGGGAGCCCAAATCAATTTTTGCCCCTGTGCATGCAAATGGCCCACGATGTCCAAGGCGATGCTTGAGGTCACCATCCAGTCGGCGCGGGCTTTCACGGCCGCACTGGTGTTGGCATAGACCACCACAGTGCGATCGGGGTGTTGATCGCAAAATGCATTGAACTCCTCCGAGGGACACCCCAGATCGAGTGAACATGTGGCGTCCAGATCTGGCATGAACACGCGCTTCTCGGGATTCAAAATCTTGCTGGTTTCACCCATGAATCGCACGCCCGCCACCACCAGGTTCTGTTGCTTGCTCTCCCGCCCAAAACGCGCCATTTCCAGGGAATCGGAAACACAACCGCCGGTTTCTTCGGCAAGGTCTTGCAATTCGGAGTCCACGTAATAGTGGGCCACGAGCACGGCGTCACGTTGCTTCAACAAAGCCTTAATCTCTGCCTTCAAGGCAGCCCTTTCGTCGGGCCCCGGTTGCTGGGGTACGCGGGCCCACGCCTGGGAGGGTTTACAACTGGTGGAGGGGCTGGCCTGTGACGGCAAATCGAACTCAACAGGCTTGATGTCTACTTGATTCACGGAACGCTCGGTTGGTGACAAGGAAAGCATGCATTTTACTCCCTTGGCCCCAGAAAATCCCGGGAATCCAGAACGAAGGGCCATCTGAACTTTTGAGTGGTCCCAGTCACTCAAAGGGAGCATTTTCATTAATGCGACAGCGCTCGTTGCCCAAATGCCCGAACCCCGTTGTCTTTCTTTGTCTTTTTAAGCCCCCATCAATATTCTTGGAGCACACTTCATGATGAAGCAATCCCTAAAATCGTTGTCCATCCTGGCTGCAATGCTGTCCATGCACTCAGTCGCCTTCGCCACCTGCCAAGGCAATGACTGTCAAGTTGAAATCGATGCCAACATTGATTTCGACAGCAGCTATTATTTAAGCGAAAACCACAACGGCATTTTCATTCAAAGCAACACCGGTACCAACGCCGCGATCGTCGATTTGCAAAACGTAGTCATGCGCGACAACGGCAACATCACTGGTTCAGCCCAAGCGGTAGGCAACAACATTGCCATTTCGCTGACATCCTCATCCACTGTGCCTGTTCGCCACGTGTCCCAAAGCAACTACGGCGATCAACTGGCCTCGGTCAACCTGTCACAGCGCAGCACATCAAAAACCGGCGAAGTACTTATTGAAGCCGTTTCAATTGGCAACAACTTCAGCCTGAACCTTGACAATGCCAGCCTGGCTGAATTGTCGGTGGCCCAGTGCAACGTCAGCGACAACGTGGCCGTGGCTGAATACCGTTGGGATCCAACCCGCCTCACAGCGTCAGCTACCGCAGTTGGCAACAACATTTCAATTGGCAGCGCGCGTCCTTAATTGAACTTTTTTGCCTCAGGCGACAACCTACAGCCAAAGGTCGCTTGGGGCAAAACCACCCCCGCAAATTCCATCCAGAAACACCAAGGAAACCATCGAATGAAATTACTCAAACTTTGTATTGCCACTCTTGCCCTGGGCCTTGGCAGCGCACACGCACAAACCTTTGAAGGCAATGTCAGTTCATTCGAAACACCTTTTGGCATGCGCAGCGTCACCGATATCGATTCACCCGCAGGCACACGCCGCGACGCGAACTTCAACCGCACCCAAGTTGACTCTCCAGGCTGGGGATTCGCCGCCACCGCAATCGGCAACTTGATCAATGTGCAAACCGACGGCAACAACAACACCGTTGTCATTACCGCCACCCAGATCAACAACGGCTCTCAAAACGCCTCCATCGACGGCGGCTTCTGATTCCAAGTTACTTACTGCTCTTGAATACACAAAGGTCCACTATGTCCCGCTATCCGCTTCCAAAATTTGCATTCATCTCGATGCTTGCCGCATCGGCCAGTGCATGTACAACGCTACCCTCCTTCAGTGAAGCGGAGTACGTCAGCCCCTTCGACGGAGCAAGCGTGGTAGAAAATACAACCCGCTACAGCCCGGCACTGGAGTGCCTGAAACCCATGGTAGGCGGCCGAGGTCCCAATGCAAAACGGTTTGCAGTCGGGCGGGTCAGTGATTTCACGGGAAAAGAAGACCTGGTCAACGGAAAACGAATCACCCAAGGTGCAGCCTTGATGGTGATTTCTGCTCTGGCAAAAACCGGGGTCCCAATGGTCGAGCGGTTCGACACTACCATCGCCGACATGGAATTGAAGTACGCCGACAACAAACTCATCACTGACAACCCGGACAGCAAAGCGCATCGGCAAATTTTTTCAGGCTCCCTGCCCGGCTCTGATTATCACATCGTGGGTGGCATCACCGAGGTGAATTACAACATTCGCAGTGGCAGCCTGGAGTCATCCATTCGATTCATTGGCGCAGCCGCCCGCTACTTTGTCATGAACGTGGCAGTCGACCTGCGTGTGGTGAATACCAAAACGCTTGAAGTGGTGAATACGCAAAGCCTTCAAAAACAGATTATTGGCACTGAATTGAATGGTGGGTACTTCCGGTTGTTCAGCGATGGGCTCGTCGATGTCAGCGCTGCTGAAAGAACGCAAGAACCCATTCAAAAAGGGGTTCGCATGGTGATTGAGCATGCGGTGTTCAACATGCTGACCGAGATGAACAATGTGTCAGCGCAAAGCTGTGCAAGATTAAGCACAGCCAAACCCGGCGAATTGGGCAGCAATCAAGCCACCATGAATACGCCAGCCAAACAGCGCAGCAACAATTCAATCGTGCTAACCCCTCCACCCGCTTCAACCTCGGCAGGGCAAGACCCCAGCATTGTGATCGACCCCTACACCGGAGAAATCATTCGCGAAGCAAGCAGTGAGAACGCCGCCACCGCGTCATCACAAAGCGAGGTAACTGAGTTGAAAGGCTTGTTTGGCAGTGGCAGCAACCCGCAAACCGCACCGCAGGAATCGACCAGCAACACCACCCGTGAAATGCAGGAAAAACTGCTGTGGGGCAGTCGACCACAGATTCGATAAGCGATGGGGTAACAACGGTTGCGGAGTAAGCAATACGCAGCGCACCAACAAAAAAGCCTCAAGAGTACTTGAGGCTTTTTTAATGGGGTTTTTTTACCGGTTTACAGGGTCTTAGGCAGACTCATCCGACTGAGCCCCATCTTCCTTGATCGGTGAGGCCAAAATTTTATCAATTCGCTTTTGGTCCATGTCCACCACTTCAAATCGCCAACCTTCCCAATCCACCGTGTCCCCGGTGGCTGGCAAGCGCCCTGTCAACAACATCACCATGCCACTCAGGGTGTGGTAACGGCCTTTTTCTTCTTCCGGCACACTCTTGATATTCAAGGTGTCTTTCAGTTCCAGAATGGCAATGGCGCCGTCGAGCAACCAGGATCCATCGTCACGCTGCACTGCCCAAGAATCTTCCTTGTTGTGCGGGGTAAATTCGCCGGTTAGGGCTTCCATCAAATCATGCAGGGTCACAATGCCTTCAAGCTCGCCGTACTCGTCGATCACAAAAGCAATGTCCATATTATTGCTGCGGAACTGGGTCAGCAGCTCCATACCCGTCAGGGTTTCAGGCACAAACACGCACTGCTGCAAATTACTGGAAAAGTCGGGCATCTTGCCCTGCGCGGCGTAAGCCAAAGCCTGCTTGGCGTGAATAACACCAATCAGGTTGTCGAGATTGCCATCTACCACCGGGAAGCGCGAGTACTCCGACTCAATCACCCGTTTCAGGTTCTCTTCCTGAGGCAGGCGAATATCAAGATACAACACATCAGAACGGGGGATCATGAGTGAACCCAGTTGGCGATCGTCCAAGCGGAACACATTGCGCAGCATAGTGTGCTCACTGCTTTCAATCACGCCCGAAACGGAGCCCTCGTCCAACATGGCATGAATTTCTTCCTCGGTCACACCGTTGTCGGTGTTTTCTTTCACACCCATAATGCGCAACAAACCACGGGTAGAAAAAGATAAAAACATGACGAAGGGGCGTGTAGCGATGGCCAGAATTTGCATGGGCCTTGCCACCAAGCGGGCAATGACCTCCGGGCTGATTTGCCCCAAACGCTTGGGCACCAGTTCACCGACCACAATTGACACATAGGTAACACCAACAACCACAATGGCTGTGGACACAATGTCTGTCATCGCCACTTCCAGGCCGAAGGTTTGCAACCAAAGCGCCAGTGGCTTGGCCAACACAGCCTCACCCACGATACCGCTCAGCACACCAATCGATGTAATGCCAATTTGCACGGTCGACAAGAACTTGGTGGGATCTTCAGACAACTTGAGCGCAACCGCAGCAGATTTGTCGCCTTCTGCAGCCAACTTCACCAAACGCGCCTTTCTGGCGGTAACCAGGGCAATTTCGGACATGGCAAACAAGCCATTGGTCACAATAAGACCAATCAGAATCAGCACTTCCATGTCGACACTCCTTGATTCAAGGACGCAACAAAGGCATCAAGCACAAAGCTTGTATGAGCATTGCCGGGCAGGAAGGACTTTGAAAAACGACGCGCAACGGGCGCTTTGAAGGGGGTTGCCATTGATGGCTGAGTGAAGTTTGAACAACTTCGACAACTGGAACTATCCATATACGGTCGGGAAAGGCCCGAGCACTCCTGTAAGAAAAAAACACCGCCTAATCGTACAAAGACGAAGGGGCGGTGTCAATTTTTCTTTTAAAAATCAGGTCTTGTGGTAAATCTCAGACCCTTTCTTGATGAACTCGATCGATTTTTCTTCCATTCCCTTGCTCAAGGCATCTTTCTCGGAAACACCCAGTTTTTCCGCGTATTCACGCACATCTTGGGTAATTTTCATAGAGCAGAAGTGTGGGCCACACATGGAGCAGAAGTGCGCCACTTTCATGCTTTGCTTGGGCAGGGTTTCATCGTGGAATTCACGGGCCGTATCGGGGTCAAGCCCCAGATTGAACTGATCTTCCCACCGGAATTCGAAACGCGCCTTCGATAAGGCATTGTCCCGAATTTGAGCGCCAGGGTGCCCCTTCGCCAAATCAGCAGCATGGGCTGCAATTTTGTAGGTGATGATGCCGTCTTTCACGTCTTTTTTGTTCGGCAAACCCAAGTGTTCCTTGGGGGTGACGTAACACAGCATGGCGCAACCGTACCATCCGATTTGCGCCGCACCAATACCGCTGGTGATGTGATCGTAACCAGGGGCAATGTCGGTGGTCAGTGGGCCAAGGGTGTAGAACGGGGCTTCATGGCATTCTTTCAACTGAATGTCCATGTTCTCTTTGATCAATTGCATGGGCACGTGGCCAGGGCCCTCGATCATTACCTGCACATCGTGCTTCCAGGCAATCTGGGTCAGTTCGCCCAAGGTGCGAAGCTCGCTCAGCTGCGCCTCATCATTGGCATCCCAAACCGAACCGGGGCGCAAGCCATCGCCCAGCGAGAAGCTGACATCGTAAGCCTTCATGATTTCGCAAATGTCTTCGAAATGCTCATACAAGAAGCTTTCTTTGTGGTGGGCCAGGCACCACTTCGCCATGATGGAACCACCCCGAGACACAATGCCGGTCATGCGGCTTGCCGTCATCGGCACATAGGCCAAACGAACACCGGCGTGAATGGTGAAGTAATCCACCCCTTGCTCGGCCTGCTCGATCAGCGTGTCACGGAAAATTTCCCAGGTCAGGTCTTCGGCCTTGCCATTGACCTTTTCCAGGGCCTGGTAAATTGGCACGGTCCCAATCGGCACTGGGCTGTTGCGCAAAATCCATTCGCGGGTTTCATGAATGTGCTTGCCGGTGGACAAATCCATCACAGTGTCGCCGCCCCAACGAATGGACCAGGTCATTTTCTCGACCTCTTCACCAATTGAAGAAGACACTGCCGAGTTACCGATATTGGCATTGATTTTCACCAGAAAGTTGCGGCCAATAATCATCGGCTCAATTTCAGGGTGATTGATGTTAGCCGGAATAATCGCGCGGCCACGGGCAATTTCATCGCGCACGAATTCAGGCGTAATCTGCTCGGGAATGGACGCCCCAAAAGACTGCCCAGGGTGCTGACGCGTCAACAGGTCAACCATCTTGGCGCCGATTTTCCCGCCAGCGTGTTTGAGGCTTTCAATGTATTCCTGGCGGCGCAGGTTTTCACGAATGGCCACATACTCCATTTCTGGCGTAATAATGCCTTGGCGAGCGTAATGCATTTGTGTCACATTCTTGCCAGCCTTGGCCTTGCGGGGTTTGCGCTGCAGGTTAAAACGCAACTCGGTCAGCTTGGGGTCGTTCAGGCGTTCAATGCCATATTCGGAACTCGGGCCACTCAGCAGGTCGGTGTCATTGCGCTCTTCGATCCAGGCGCTGCGAATCGCAGGCAGCCCTGAACGAATGTCAATTTTTGCATTCGGATCGGTGTAAATACCTGAGCAGTCGTACACATAAATTGGCGGGTTTTTCTCGCCGCCGAATGAAGTAGGCGTGTCGTCTTGTGAAATTTCACGCATGGGCACCTGAATGTCGGGCCGGGAGCCCTGCACATAGACCTTGCGGGAATTGGGAAGTGGTTTGACCGCAGCTTCGTCAACCTTGGCGGTTGCGGCTAGAAAGTCTGGATTGGCGCTCATTAATACTCCTGTTGGGCGTGAATCGTGTTTGTGCCGGGTGCATAAACATTCCACCCAGCCACCCAAGGGAGTAGGCCAGTGAAACGCTTCCTGCAAACAGCATTATCTGCACAGGTGTGAGGGTTTTTCTCACCCGGCAACAATTTGCCAGGACCCCTGCGTTAAACTTCAATAAGCTCAAAGTATAGGCCCGCCACGTAAAGACCTCAATAAGCGGTTTGCACAAGGCGCTCTTTTTGTTCAACTTTATCGGATCACGCAATTCAATGGGTAACAGACTCAGTTCAATCACCACCCGCACTGGCGACGATGGCACGACAGGCCTGGCAGACGGCAGCCGTTTGGCGAAAAACGACCTTCGCGTTCATGCCATGGGCGATGTCGATGAATTGAACAGCCACATTGGATTGATACTGACCGAAGCCCTGCCCGAGCGACTGGCCACCGAACTTACCCGCATTCAGCATGACCTGTTTGATTTGGGAGCTGCCCTTTGCATGCCAGGCTTTGATGTATTTCCTCCCCAGGCAGTGGCAAGACTGGAGGACCTCATCAAGGAATTCAATGAGCCCCTGCCTCGCCTGGAAGAATTTATTTTGCCCGGCGGGAGCAAAGCCTCGGCTTATACCCACGTGGCTCGCACCGTTTGCCGCAGGGCGGAACGTGTGTTGGTCGACCTGAATCAACAACAGAAACTACCCGAAGACCTGCTGCTGTACATGAACCGCCTTTCCGACTTTTTGTTTGTCGCATCGCGCTGGATTCACCACAAAAAAGGTGTTCGCGACGTGCAATGGAAAAAAGGATTCAACCGCCCGCAAGAATAAACGGGCTTGAAAAATTGCGCAGACACTACTTGGACTCGACTTTGGCTGAGGCTGTTAAATCATTGTCGGCAGTGCCAGTTTCTTTGGGTGGATAGAAAAACTCTCCCGGACTTGTGAAAAACCGTTTGAAAATTCGCCCAGCCAAAGAGAGACTTTCCAGTTTACGAACACCACGCGCCCGCAAGGCAGTGAAAAATGCCAGGCTAAAACTGACCCCCAAGTTCACCATACCGATCAAAAATACACCCATTGCGGCAATCGCAACGTCTAATCCGCTCAGCATGAACTCCTGAGCCTGGAAACCATACGCCATATTGGCTGCTGAGAACGTAATGTGACGAATGTCGATGGGCAAACCCAGAATGAGCCCCACAAACCCGGCGGACCCCAACATGCAACCGAAAAAGAAATTACCTGCCAGAGCGCCGGTGTTTTTACTCAAATAATCGGCCAGTTTGTTGGCACGAACAACGCCCAAGCGCTTGCGCAACCAGGGCACCTTGCGAATCCGATCCGGAATACGGTGATAAATCGACAGATTGTCGTAATAACCCGAAATCACACCCGCCAAAAAAAGGAAAATGCCCGCGATTGCCGCATGGGGCAAAGCAGCAGACAGCAAAGGATTCAACTCCAGCAACATTTTTTCGCCCTTTTCTACCTCAATTGGCGGCTCGCCAAGCAGGAAGGTAAGCCCCACAGCCACCACTGTGGCTGTTGCAAAGGCAGGCAGCACGTTACCCCAAATTGCGATGAACTGGGTGCGCGCAACCTGGGTGATCAAATCGGCCACCCTGTCGGCCGAGCTTAATCGCCCATTTGCAGCATCAATGGCTGCGGCGATTCGCGCCGCTGTCATGGCAGGCTGCTTGGTGGCAATGGTGAAACCCAACAAATGAATGATCACAAAGCCAATGCCGTAATTCAGGCTGAAAAATACGGCCTCCCAAAATGGGGGCAAATGCCAAGTTGAAATACCCGCTTTGAATAAGGAGAGAAGCGCGATAATGACACCCGCGCCCATGGCTGCACGCGCCATTTTCCAGTATTCGGAGCGGGTTTCTGTGGCGTACTTCTCACCGGACTGGCTGGCATGTTCAGTAATTCGCAACGCCAGCTTGTCTGTGAGTCCGCGCCACAAATCGGTAATGGAATGTTTGCGGTTTTCCTCTTTGGTCAAGGTGCAGAAAAACTGCACGCATGTGCCTACCCGGTTTTCTGTGGGCAAGGCGCCCAGTAGTTGCAGCAGTCGTCGCATGCGGTTGATCGATTGTTCGAGCCGAATCAGCTGCATACTCAAGGTGACCGAAATGCCTTGGACGCGTGCCTGTGCATAAGCTTTCTTGATTTGGCCCTGACACTGGTCCAGCAACACATCCAGGTGATCGCCCAAATCGTGCAAGGGCTCCATATTGCTCAGCTTTTCATGGGCCTGCCCAATCATATTGCGCAATTCCAGGTGCTGCTCAACAAAAGGTGAAGTGTGCCGCTCTGAAATACCCAGGCAGCGTACCACTTCGGAATCAATGCCAAGGGCAGCGATTCGCACCGCGAGCATTTCCATGGCCTCAAGCATTTCGTGCTGAATGCGCTTCCACAGAGGCATGGCGGGGTCTAGCCATTCCAGCACATGAAACAGACGAGTCCAGCTTGCCACACTGATCGACTCAAGCCACTCATGGTCATCCGGCTTGGTGAACATCAGGCTAAGCGATTCACGCACAGTTTTGTCTTCGACCGTGGCAGGCAACAGGCGCTGAAAGATCCTGTTTTTCATGGCCTGACCAAATGTTTCGTTACCCAGAATACCGAGCTCGGCAAAGGTATACCTGTAACGTGACTCTTTCAGGAATTGTTCAAGATAGCCTTTGACCTGTACGCGCAGGTCATTGGACTGTTCAAGCGCCTCCACCAGCATGGAGAATCGCCGCTCGATTTCGAAGTCAGAGCCAGAAGCCCCTTCTCGAAACCATTCCATGAGGTGGCACAGGTGGGCAATGTCCGCCTCGTGCTCGGTGTCTGGACCCATCCCGTTCAGGATGGTCAGCAGCGCACCTCGAATATTGTAGTTTGGGTTCGTTGCCATATTCTGAATACCTAGTCCGAGGGCTAGTGTACCCGATGAATTGGCTATTTACTCCAACTGTCCTTCAGCGTAGTCGCCCGGTTAAACACCGGGTTGTCCAAGGTATTGTCTTTCAGGTCGTGTACAAAATAACCATGGCGCTCAAACTGGTAAATTGTCCCAGTAAAGGCGTCTTTCAAACCCGCTTCCAGGTAAGCCTTCACCTCGGTCAGTGAATTCGGGTTCAAGCTGTCCATGAAGTTCTTGCCACCTGAATCTGGGTGCTCTTCGGTAAACAGGCGATCATAAAGGCGCACCGTGGCGGGCAGGCAGTCCTCTGCATCCACCCAGTGAATATTGCCTTTCACCTTGTAGGTATCTGCACCCGGAGTACCCGATTTGCTATCCAGAAACACCTGGGCATGCACTGCAGTCACCTTGCCGCTTTCATCTTTGTCGCAGCCGGTACACTCAATCACATAGCCATAACGCAATCGAACCCTGTTGCCAGGAAACAGGCGGAAAAACTTTTTCTCCGGGTTCTCCTGAAAGTCTTCTGCCTCAATCCACAGGCGCTTGCCGATTGTGAACTGACGCACGCCCCAATGCGGATGGTGAGGGTGAACCGGCGCTGTACACAAATCGGCCCAGTCGTCGTCTACGTTGTCGAGAATCAGCGGAATAGGATCCAGCACCGCCACCGCGCGGTGAGCGATTGGGTCCAGCGTGTCGCGCAATGCGCCTTCCAGCACGGAATAGTCAATCCAGGAGTCCGATTTGGACACACCAATTCGGGCACAGAACAACTGAATCGCTTCAGGGGTATACCCACGACGGCGCAAACCCACGATGGTCGGCATGCGGGGATCGTCCCATCCACTGAGTTTGTTTTCGGTCACCAATTGCTGCAATTTGCGCTTGCTGGTCACCACATAACTCAGGTTCAAACGTGCAAATTCAATTTGCTTGGGCAGCGGGTGGCTCAACAAGGGCTTCAGTACACTACCATCGGCCGCCTTGTGTTCGCTGGCCAGGTTGTTCAGCAACCAATCATAGAAGGGGCGCTGGTCCTCAAACTCAAGCGTGCAGAAGGAATGGGTAATACGCTCCAGCGCATCCTCAATGGGGTGCGCAAAGGTGTACATGGGGTAGATGCACCAGTCATCGGCTGTCCGGTGGTGAAAGGCCCGGCGAATGCGGTAAATGGCCGGGTCGCGCATGTTCATGTTCGGGCTGGCCATGTCGATTTTGGCACGCAGCACGGCAGCACCGTCTGGCAATTCACCGGCGCGCATGGCACGGAAGCGGGCCAAGCTTTCTTCGGCAGGCCTGTTGCGGAACGGTGAATCAACACCCGCTTGGTTCAAGGTGCCCCGATTGGCCCGCATGTCGTCGGCGTTTTGTTCATCCACGTAGGCCAAGCCCGCCTGGATCAGAAACTCAGCCGCCAAATACATGAACTCAAAATAATCGCTGGCGTAATACAGGTTGTCGTCGCCGAAGTTTTCCCACCGAAAACCAAGCCAATGCACCGCATCCAGAATCGAATCCGCAAACTCTTCGCTTTCTTTTTCAGGGTTGGTGTCGTCAAAGCGCATGTGGCAAGCGCCGCCGTATTCCTTGGCCAAACCGAAATTCACGCAAATGGCCTTGGCGTGGCCCACATGCAAATAACCGTTGGGCTCAGGCGGGAAACGCAAGCGAATGCTTGCTGGGTCAGCGGGCGCACCTTCGTGCGCATCGGCACCGCCAGGCCGGCCGCCCCATGGGCGCACCTGGTACTCGGGCTTTTTCAAGTCCGCATCGATGATGTTGCGAAGAAAATTGGAAGCTGGGGCGTTGTCAGCCCCGGCATGGGTATTTTTGTTTGCAGAATCAGACATCAGCACATCCTGTTGGCGAATGCGCTGATGTTAGCAAAAACAAGCCTTAGGCAACGGCCAAGGCCTCGCCCTTCTTGGAAGAAATTCCAGTAAATGCGAAATCCAGTTCGGGCTGCTTGCCATTCATGATGGAGGCGATTGATCGGCCTGAGCCACAAGAGTGAGTCCAACCCAAGGTACCGTGGCCCGTGTTCAGGTACAGGTTTGAAATTTTGGACACACCAATGTACGGCACATTCGAGGGAGTTGCGGGGCGCAAACCCGTCCAGTACACAGCCTGCTCTGGGTCGGCCATGCCGGGGAACAGCTCCATGACACGGCGGGTAATTGCCTGGCAACGCACATGGTTCAAGTTGGTGCTGTAGCCATTCAATTCTGCAGTACCTGCAATGCGCAACTTGTCGCCCAGACGGCTGAATACCAGTTTGTATTCATCGTCTGTCAGGCTGACTTGTGGGGCCTTGCTGGCATCGTCAATTTGCAGGGTGGCCGAGTAACCTTTGGCTGGGTAAATCAGCAGGTCAACGCCCAGGTCCTTCACCAACATGGGGCTGTAGCTGCCCATGCACAAAAGGTACTTGTCGGCTTTCAGCACTTGGACCTGACCATCTGCGCCACGCACGCGCACGCCGCTGATCTGGCCGCCTTCGGTATCCAGGCCCAAAATTGCAGTGTCGTACTTGAATTCAACACCCTTGGCTGCACAAAGCTTCGACAGGTTTTGGGTAAACACATGCGCATCGCCGCTTTCATCGGCTTCTGTGTAGGTGGCGCCAGCAATTTTGTCTTTCACGGTGGCCAAGGCGGGTTCCAAGCGAACGGCTTCTTCAGCGCTGATCACTTTGCGGTCACAACCAAACTCGCGCATGATTTCAGCGGGTTCCAACGCATCGTCAAACTCCTGCTGGTTGGTGTAAAAGTGCAAAATGCCTTTGGTGAGGCAGTTGTACTCAATACCAGTCTCGGCGCGCAGCTCTTGCAAGGTGCTGCGACTGAAGGTGCCCAAATTCACCATTTGAATGATGTTGTGGCGGGTTTTCTCGGGTGTGCACTCACGCAAAAACTGCATCCCCCAGCGCCACTGGCGGGCGTCTGCGCGCAAACGAAACAAAAGGGGTGCGTCTTCTTTCATCAACCACTTCAGCACTTTTTTGGGTGCGCCCGGGTTGGCCCAAGGTTCAGCATGAGACACGGAAATTTGGCCGCCGTTGGCAAACGAGGTTTCCATGCCTGCGGCCGGCTGACGATCCACCACAGTGACGTCAAAACCTTCTTGTTTCAAAAACCAGGCGGAAGTAATGCCGGTAACACCAGCACCGAGAACAATAGCTTTCATGAGGAACAGGCTCCACAAACAGTAAAAAGGGCTTTCGGCAAACCATTTGCCTTGTAGCCCCTCTCTGTCCATTTGCCTGAAAGATTCACAACGGGTTGCGTTGCTTGCCTCTTCGGCGGCTGTACTTACGCGGCGATTGGCCGCGCACAGCGCTCTCCAGATTTGAATTCTTGAACCTGTACTGAAGCCTGAGCGTTCATGGGGATTGCGCCTTCGGCGGACCAGCACAGATACGCGCTAGCCACTCTCCAGATTCAGCCTTCAATTGTACTACCGCCGATCTGGAGAAGCCAGTCTAAATTAAATCTTACTTTTTCAATGAATCACGAATTTCACGAAGCAACAAAATATCTTCGGGCGTGGGGGCTGGCGCGGCTGGTGCGGCTTCCTCTTCTTTAATCAGGGCTTTGGTCAGTTTACTGACCTGACGAACCATCATGAAAATGATGAAGGCCAGAATAAGGAAGTTAATTAATACAGAAATAAAACTGCCGTAAGCCAACACAGGCACGCCTGCAGCCTTCACAGCAGCCAGCGTGGGGGCCACACCCGCTGGAATTTCGGCCAGGGGCAGATACAAATTGGAAAAGTCGAGGCTACCAAATATACGGCCCACAATCGGCATGATCACATCGTCGACCAGGCTTTTAACGATGCCGCTGAACGCGCCACCAATAATCACCGCCACAGCCAAATCAACCACATTGCCTTTTACTGCAAACGCCTTGAAGTCTTTGAGCAAACTCACGTTGCCTCCTTGTTGAATGTATACCAATGTAAAAGTCCAATACCCGCGCAGATTATCGCTGTAGATTCCTTTCTGGGCAATACGGCAGGTGCGTGGTGGTGATAAAATCGCACCTCTTTGATTCAACAACAGAAAGTGAGCCATGGCAGGACACAGTAAATGGGCCAACATTCAACACCGTAAAAACCGGCAGGATGAAAAACGCGGCAAGGTGTGGACGAAAATCATTCGTGAGGTCAGCGTGGCAGCCCGTGTGGGCGGCGGCGACGTTGCCACCAACCCACGTTTGCGCCTGGCCATGGAAAAAGCAGCGGCTGCCAACATGCCCAAAGACAACGTGCAGCGTGCCATTGCCAAGGCGACCGGTGAAGCCGAGGGTGTGAACTACGAAGAAATTCGCTACGAAGGCTACGGCGTGGGCGGTGCAGCGGTAATCATCGATTGCATGACAGACAACAAAGTGCGCACGGTGGCTGAAGTTCGCCACGCACTGACCAAACATGGCGGCAATTTGGGCACCGATGGCTCGGTTTCCTTTATGTTCAAGCACTGCGGCCAGTTTATTTTTGCCCCAGGCCACAGCGAAGACACGATCATGGAAGTGGCACTGGAAAACGGTGGCGACGACGTGCTCACCTCTGACGACGGTGTGATCGAGGTGACTTGTCCTGTGCCTGAGTTTCATACCCTGAAAACAGCTTTTGAAGCTGCGAATATTCAATTCGAAAACGCAGAGCTGACCATGAAGCCAGCCAGTGAAACTGAACTGGAAGGTGACGATGCCATTCGCATGCAAAAAATTATTGACATGCTGGAAGACCTGGACGACGTGCAACAGGTTTACACCAACGTGATCATCAACGAATAAAAAGTACGGAGCACTACACACATGAAAATTTTGGTGATTGGATCAGGCGGCCGCGAACACGCCATGGCGTGGCGTATTTGCCAAACCCCAGGTGTAACGAAAGTGTTCGTGGCACCGGGCAATGGCGGCACCGCCCTTGAAACCAAAATGGAAAATGTGCCAATCAGCGACCTGGCCGAACTTGCCGATTTTGCAGCCAAAGAACAAGTGCACCTTACAGTAGTTGGCCCTGAAGCCCCGTTGGCCGCCGGTGTGGTTGATCTGTTTCGCCAACGTGGATTGCGTATTTTTGGCCCAGCCAAACTGGCTGCCCAGCTGGAAAGCTCAAAGGACTACGCCAAGGCCTTCATGAAGCGGCACAAAATTCCAACCGCCGACTATGAAACATTTACCGACGCTGCCAAGGCCCACGATTATGTGAACGCCAAAGGCGCACCGATTGTGATCAAGGCTGACGGATTGGCCGCGGGCAAGGGCGTTGTGGTGGCAATGCGCCTCGAAGAAGCCCACCAGGCCATTGACGACATGTTGCTGGGCAACAGCATGGGCAGCGCCGGTTCGCGTGTGGTAGTTGAAGAATTTCTGGAAGGCGAAGAAGCCAGCTTTATTGTGATGGTCGATGGCGTGAACGCCTTGGCCATGGCCAGCAGCCAGGATCACAAACGTTTGCTGGACGGCGACCAAGGCCCCAACACCGGCGGCATGGGTGCGTACAGCCCAGCACCAGTGGTTACACCCACCATGCACGCCCGCGTAATGCGCGAAGTAATTTACCCCACCATTGCCGGCATGAAAAAAGACGGCCTGGTGTACACCGGCTTTTTGTATGCCGGCTTAATGATCGACGACAAGGGCGACATCAAAGTGCTGGAGTTCAACTGCCGCATGGGCGACCCGGAAACCCAACCCATCATGATGCGCCTGAAAAGCGACTTCGTGAATTTGCTCGACCACGCCGTTGACGGTACGCTGGACAAGGTTGAAGCAGAATGGGACCGCCGCACGGCTTTGGGTGTGGTGATCGCCGCGCACAACTATCCGCAAACCCCGCGCACTGGCGATGAAATCACCCTGCGCGCTGAAGCCAGCGACCAGGCAGTGGTGTTTCATGCTGGAACTGTCGAGCAAAACGGCAAGGCCGTGACTTCAGGTGGCCGGGTTCTGTGCGCCACGGCTTTGGGAGACACCGTGCGCCAGGCGCAGGCCAAAGCCTATGAATTGATCGACACCATCAGCTTTGATGGCATGCAGTTTAGAAGCGACATTGGCTACCGCGCCATCAATCGCAAGTAATCAGGACTTAGAACAATGACACCCTCTGAACTGAATCAGGTGAAGCAATACCTCCAAGGCCTTCAAAGCAGCATCATTGAGGGCATTGGTCAGTTCGAGAGCAAGCCTTTTTTGAACGATTCATGGGAGCGTGCAGAAGGTGGCGGCGGTTGCAGCCGCGTGCTGGAAGAAGGCAGTTTACTGGAGCGTGGCGGTGTCAATTTCAGCCACGTGATGGGCGATAAGCTACCCGGCTCAGCCACCGCCAGCCGCCAAGGCCTCGCGGGTGCCAGCTTCGAAGCCATGGGTGTGTCATTGGTATTTCACCCCCGCAACCCTTATGTACCCACAGTGCACATGAATGTGCGCCTGTTTGCAGCCACCACCGTGGAAGGCGAATCGGTATGGTGGTTCGGCGGCGGCATGGATTTAACCCCCTACTACGGCTTTGAAGAAGACGCGAAACACTTTCACCAAAGCTGCAAAAATGCACTCGACCCCTTTGGTGCGCACTACCATGCCAAGTTCAAGAAATGGTGCGACGAGTATTTTTATCTGAAGCACCGCAAAGAACCCCGCGGTGTAGGCGGTGTGTTTTTCGATGATTTTTCCGAGCTGGGTTTTGAGCAGAGCTTTGCAATGACCCGCAGAGTGGGAGATGCCTTTTTGAAAGGCTACCTGCCCATTGTTGAGCGCCGCATGAACATGGCCTACGGCGAACGCGAACGCGACTTCCAGGCCTATCGGCGAGGCCGCTACGTTGAATTCAACCTGGTGTTCGACCGCGGCACCTTGTTTGGGCTGCAAAGCGGTGGTCGCACCGAATCCATTTTGATGAGCATGCCCCCGCAGGTGAAATGGCGCTATGACTGGCAACCTGAGGCAGGCAGTGCGGAAGCCAGGCTGTACACAGACTTTTTGATCGATAAAAATTGGATCTAGTTTTTTGTACCTAATAAGTAAACCACAGGGGCTGTTTCTCTTACAAACAGGCCCACATTAATAAGAGTTTCTAATGCCATGGGCCAATTCAGCCAACTCTTTGTCGTCTGCGCGAACATGGTCGTGTGAAGAAATATAGCCTTCATAGCGCTCAAAAAACTTGTTTACGCGAGATGATATTTTCTTGAATTTCGAATCGCTTCCTGTTCCGTGCATTGGAAATAACTTGCAGTGCAGGTGATCCACGCCATAGCCTTCAAATATCACACCTGTTCGACCAACATCTGAAAAAAAACCATCAAGAATCTTGGCAACCTTTTGACTTGCGAGAATCAATCCCGCCACCTCAACTTCAGGCTGGTCAAAAAGATAACTGGACAGGTGCTTTTTCGGGATAACAACACTAAATCCTTCAGTATTTGGAAAAATCGACAGAAAGGCTAGGTATTTGTCATCCTCCCAAATTTTATGCGAAGGTTGTTGTCCACTTACGATTTGACAGAAAATACAGTCCATTAATTAGCCCCATAGGCATGAGTACAATAATCGCTCGAGAAAACCTATTCTCCCTACTGCGAAACATATGTAAAAAAGAACCATTGATTTGAATTACCCGGTTTTATTGAACGGTGATCAATCAAACTCAATTATCCAACTCCGGCACCGACAAAGTCCGAGGTGACCCGAGTGACTGTTTATCAACTTCAAATAAAATTTGCTAGTTTGCCGGTTTACACAATTTCTGGCCCGGAAAATGCAAACCTGCGAAATACTTCAGAACTTCACTCCCGATAGCCGTTCGCGAAAAGCTCTCCAACTGATTACTACCCGCAAAGAAGCTTCAACAGCCCTGGCGGTCATTCTTGGTAGCTCTGTGTTCTATTCGATATCTTTCAAAGCCAGTGTCGCTGAGGTTACTTACAACATTTACAACACAGATTGGGAGTTGTGGGCGCACGCCATGAATCAAATCCCGAAAATACTGAAGCGAAGTATTCAAACTGACGCATTGCTGATGTGGGAACACTACCAGCTAAACTACGATCGAAACCATGCGATTTTTTGGCAAAATATTTACGGAGGTTGTCGTGCAGACTAGGTTCATTTGCATATTTACTATGCTGACAGCAATCTCAACCCACGCTATAGCTGCCGATCAAGTAAAAACCTACCTAACAAACCAGCTATCCGAAGCAACCGTGGCTTACGAGGACGCACTAAGACGTTGTGATACCCAAAAAGCTGCTATAAATAAAATAACACTTCCAGTCTCTCAACTGCTAGAGACAAAAGTCACCCTTAAAGAACTGCACAGTGCTCTTTCCCACTTCCGCCATCAGGCTGAGCAAGCCTGTCTTGGCCATAGTAGGCTTGCGCTAATTTCAACCATCCTTGATTTAAATTCTTACACCAGCGAGAGTCCAGAAACTCCGATTGACCCGGTTAAATCGGGCTTGGCGCTACTTCTTCCATCCCAAATTCAACTTGAAACACGGGCAATTTACTCCCAACTTTCGCAAGGTAAACTTAATTTACTCGAGTCGATATTCAAAGACACATCCCCCACAATTGCCAACATTTCCAATTGGCAAGAGGCGGCAAGTGCCTTGCGCGAGGTTCAAACACCTAACCCCATGAACAAAGCCAACTAAGCCCTGAGGTAAACTAAGGGCAATTGTTACTTCCAACACCACTCCATGCCCACACGGCAAATCTGCATCATCGGCGGCACGTTCAACCCCATCCACATGGGGCATTTGCAAATGGCTCGTTCAGCCCAAGCACAGTGCATGGCCGATGAAGTGTGGTTCATGCCCGCAGGCCAGCCATGGCAAAAACCCAATGCCGAGCTTGCACCTGCCGACGTTCGGAAAAAACTCGTTGAACTGGCCATTGATGGCGTGCACTCTTGGCGCGTAGAGCCCTTCGAAATTGAGCATGAAGGCCCCACCTACACTGTGGACACGCTCGAAAAACTCAGCGAACAGCACCCCGATTACAAGTTTTCTTTCGTGATTGGGGCTGACCAACTGGCCAACCTGACCAGCTGGAAACACTGGCAAAGCCTGTTTGATTACGCCCGCATTGGCGTGGTAGACCGCACCCAATGGGGCGATTTTCAGGTACCCGAGGCATTAAAACGACATTTACTTCAAGATCGCCTGTTTCGTATACCCATGCCCAGCGTGAACATCAGCTCAACCCAAATTCGGAGACAATTCGAGCTACTGGGCTCAGCCAATGCCGAGGTGGCGGAAACCGCCCGCTTTAAACTTGAAGCCTGCCTGCCCACCGCCGTGTTCAAGTACCTGACACAGCACCCAGTTTATGGTCGCGCCCAGCCCTGAAAGTTGTTAGAATTCAGGCAATTAACAAACCTTTGGAATTGCATGGAATTGCGTAAATTGCAGCGCGTCGTGATTGACGCCCTCGAAGACATCAAGGCACAAGACATCGCCATCTTCGACACGACCCACCTTACCGGTGTTTTTGACCGAGTCATCATTGCCTCAGCCTCTTCAAACCGCCAAACCCGCGCTTTGGCCAACAACGTTCGCGAGAAAACCAAGGAGGCTGGCGGTGAAGTGTTCAGCACCGAAGGTGAAGACACAGGCGAATGGGTACTGGTCGACCTTGGCGATGTGGTGGTGCATTTGATGCAACCCGCCATTCGCGAGTATTACAACCTGGAAGAAATTTGGGGTGGCAAGCCAGTGCGCGTGAAGTTGAACCCGCACAGTCTAAGCAAACCCATGCCCGGCGTGGATTATTTCCCGCAACAGGCCGAGGCCTACTCAAGCCAGTACAACTAAGTTTTTCTCTTCGCTTTGAAAATCCACGTCATCGCCCTGTCTCACAAAATCGAGCCATGGGCGCAACAGGCCGTTGATCAGTTCCAGAAACGCTTTCCGAACGACTGGAAACTGACCATCAAAGAATTGAAACCGGAAGACCGGTCTGCAGGCAAACCCGTTGACCAAATTCTCGCCAAAGAAGCCGAGCGCATTCGTGCGGCCATACCCAATGGCGCACGGGTGGTTGCACTCGATGAACGGGGTGAGCGCCACACCAGCAAAGCCTTGGCTGAGCAACTTCAGAAATGGCACAACAGCAGTGAAACATTGTGCCTGCTGATTGGCAGCGCCGACGGCCTGGATGAAAACCTGAAGCAGCAATGCCAGGGCATGTGGCGGCTTTCCGACCTCACCCTGCCCCATGCGCTGGCGCGCGTGCTGCTGGTGGAAGCGCTGTACCGCGCATTTTCAATTACCATTGGGCATCCGTACCACCGCGAATAAGCCCAACCATGAACACACCCGTTCTCCCGGAACACAGCGGCTTACCTGGCCAGGTTTGGCTTGCTTCACGCAGCCCGCGCAGACTCGAATTGCTTCAAACCCTTGGATTGCAAGTGCAGGTGTTCTTGGCGCAGAGCAGCCCAGAGGCCGAGGCACTCGAAGCGCCTTTTGAGCACGAAGACCCCTTGCTGTACGTGCAACGGGTTACGCAACTGAAACTGAATGCCGCGCTTGAGGCCATGCGTGCGCAGCAATTTAGCGGGCTGGTGCTGGCCGCCGACACCACTGTGGCACTGAATGGCAATATTCTGGGCAAACCGGAAAATGCCGCACAGGCCATTCAAATGCTGCAAAGCTTGTCCAACACCATCCACGAAGTTCACACGGCAGTGGCAGGCGCGTGGCTGAGCAACCATGGGCGCACCCTTGCTGCCCAAAATACGGTGCAAACCTCGCATGTTGAATTCGCACCACTTCCTGAAACCTTCATCCACGCTTACATTGCCAGCGGTGAACCTTTCGACAAAGCGGGTGCCTACGGCATTCAGGGGATCGCGGGGCAATACGTTCGTCACATTTCCGGCAGTCATTCTGGCATTATGGGTTTACCACTGTTTGAAACCAGCGAATTGATTCGTCATATTCAAACGGTGGCCCAAGCTACGAAAAGAATCGATTAATACCCAAGAAGCAAAAGATGATCAACGAACAAATACTGGTGAACGTGACACCGCAGGAAACGCGCGTGGCCATTGTTCAGCACGGCGCTGTGCAAGAACTTCACATTGAACGAACATCAACCCGCGGCATTGTGGGCAATGTGTACCTGGGCAAAGTGGTGCGTGTGCTGCCCGGCATGCAATCTGCATTTGTCGACATTGGGCTGGAGCGTGCAGCGTTTCTGCATGTGGCCGACCTGTGGGAACACCGCACTTACAACCACCACCAATCGAAGCAGAATGGAAACCCACCGCCTGCCATTGAGAAAATGGTGTTCGAGGGGCAAACCATTATCGTGCAGGTCAGCAAAGACCCGCTGGGCACCAAAGGCGCACGGCTCACTACACAAATCAGCTTGGCTGGCCGCATGCTGGTACACCTGCCGCAAGACCCACACATTGGCGTGTCACAGCGCATCGAGAATGAAGGCGAGCGAGAAGAGCTGCGCGCAAAACTCACCCGCCTGCTGCCTGAAAACACCGGTGGCTTTATTATTCGCACCCACGCCGAAGAAGCCACTGACGAGGAATTGACTGCAGATGTGAATTACCTGCGAACCCGCTGGCGCGAGATGCTGGAATTAACCCGCACCAAACCCGCACCCAGCTTGATTTACGAAGACCTGACCATGGCGCAGCGTGTGGTGCGTGACCTGGTGAGTGCAGACACCCAAGCCATTCTGATTGATTCAAAAGAAACCCTGAAGAACCTGCTGACCTTTGCTGAAACCTATGCACAGGAAACCAAAGACCGCCTGCAATTGCACCAGGGCGAACGGCCCTTGTTCGAGCTGTACAACATTGAAGATGAATTGCAAAAAGCGCTGGGCCGCCGGGTTGAATTGAAATCGGGCGGTTATGTGATCATCGATCAAACCGAGGCGCTGACCACCATCGATGTAAACACAGGCGGTTTTATTGGTGCACGCAATTTTGAAGAAACAGTGTTCAAAACCAACCTGGAAGCCGCACACGCGATTGCGCGGCAACTGCGCCTGCGCAACCTGGGCGGCATCATTGTGATCGACTTCATCGACATGAGCACCGAGGAACACAAAAAGGCCGTGTTGAGCGAATTGCAAAAGGCGCTGGACCGGGACCGCGCCCGAACCAGTGTCACCGACTTCTCTGCACTGGGCCTGGTTGAAATGACCCGCAAGCGCACCCGCGAAAGCCTGGCGCATTTGTTGTGTGAACCCTGCCCAAGCTGCCAAGGCAAGGGGCAGGTTAAAACTGCGCAAACCGTGGCCTATGAAATCATGCGGGAAATTGTGCGCGAAAGCCGCCAATTCAACCCAAAAGAATTTCGTATTCTGGCAAGCCCGGCCGTGATCGACCTGTTTCTGGAAGAGGAAGCGCAACACCTGGGCATGCTTGAAGAATTTGTGGGCAAACCAATTACCCTGCAAGTGGACAACCTGTTTGTGCAGGAACACTACGACATTATTTTGACCTGACCTGCAATGAACCTGAGCCAAGCCAGCCAGCAACGCCTTGAACTTTTGGCCCAAGACAGCTTGAAGCGGGTGTTGCTGCCCTGCCCATTGAACCAGCGTGCATTCGATTTCTCCAGCAACGATTACTTGTGCCTGGCCCAGCGCGGCGACATTGTCGAAGCAGGCCATGAATGCGCGAAAAAATACGGCGCAGGCGCAACCGGATCGCGTTTGTTGTCAGGCAACCTGGACTGCTTTGAACAACTGGAATCGCAAGTTGCACAATTCAAAAACGCTGAAGCCGCGCTGGTGTTTTCAAGTGGTTACCAAGCCAATGCCAGCGGGCTTGCCGCACTGCTGGACAAAAGCCTGTGGAGTGGCGTTGATCCTTTGGTTTTCACCGACCGACTGAACCACGCCAGCCTGCACCACGCCTGCCAGTTGGCAGGCGTGAAACAAATTCGGTTTCGCCACAACGACATGGCGCATTTGGCTGAACTGCTGGCCAAACACACCGAATCCACGCAGCCGAAAATCATTGTGTCAGAAACAGTTTTTGGCATGGAAGGTGATTTGCTGCCGGTTGAACAACTCGCAGAAATTGCCCTGCAACACAAGGCTGTGGTGTACCTGGATGAAGCGCATGCCACAGGTGTATGGGGCCCACAGGGACGCGGACTGGGTGCGATAACCGACCCTGCCATCGACGCTCTGAAAGCCATGGGGCACTGGGTGATCATGGGCACTTTCAGCAAGGCTGTGGGGGTAAGCGGTGCCTACATCGCATGCAGCGAAACATTCAAGCAATATTTGGTCAACCGCTGCACAGGCTTTGTGTATTCCACTGCGCCCTCGCCTTTCGTGATTGGTGCGGTCAGCAAAGCCCTGGAAATCATTCCAAACCTGAACACGGAACGGTGCGCGCTGCACACTGCCGCCGAAACACTGCGCAGCCGCGTACATGAACAGGGGTTCGACACGGGGTTATCGAACACCCACATTGTGCCCCTGGTGGTGGGCAGCAACACCGCATGCCTCGAACTCAAAGCCCATTTGCAGCAAGCGGGTATTCGAACATCTGCAGTGCGCCCGCCCACGGTACCGCCCAATGCTGCGCGAGTTCGACTTGCACTCAACACAGGCCACCAGCAAGCCGTGTATGAGCAACTGCTGCACGCGCTCACCCACTGGAAGGTGAGCGCATGAAGCAGCCCGAAATTACACAAGTGCTGTTCATGGCTCACGGCTGGGGCTACAACCACCGTTTTTTCAACGCCTTGCTCAATGCCCTGCCAGCAAATACACGCAACACCACCTTGTTTGTCTGCCTGGAAGCAGGCTATTTTCCCGAGCAAGCCCGGCAAGGTCTGATGATTTACACACAGGGGATCAACAACCAGAGCCCTTGGGTGCACTACCCCGCTGAAGTGCTACACAGCCTGGTACTGGCCCACGCCGAAGTACCCTGGCTGGGCCTCGGGCATTCGCTCGGGTTTTCGAAACTGCTTGACTTTTCAGTGCGCTGGCACAGCCTGTTCAGCTTGCACGGATTTACACACTTCACCAACAACCGGGTGCTTGCCCGCATGATCCACAAGGCCGAACAGAATATGGCCGGGGTATTGGCAGACTTTCACAAACGCTGCGGGCACGATGCGCAATGGGCCACTTTGAACGAACAAACCTTGTTGGCCGACCTGCGCAGCATGCAAACGTTAAACGCTGCACAGGCCTTGAAACAGGCCCTTTCCCATGGTGCAGAATTGCACGCCTGGGCCAGCAACACGGATGAAATAGTGCCACTCGCGCTGGCACAGCAATGCTTCGACCCCACACTGAAACAGCAAAACCGTGGGCTGTACACACTGGCTTCCGAGCACGCAGGCATTGCCACCGCCCCTGCGCGGTATACTGACATCTTGTTGCCCCTTCTTAGCCAGCATTAATTTCAAGCTACATTGAAATGTCTGAAAACGCATTGCCGCGAAAACCGAATTCAGCCCGGGCTGCCTCAAGCCGCTTTTCCGATGCTGCCCGCGATTACGATCACCATGCTCGCGTGCAGAAACACTCAGCCCAACATCTGGGTCAGTGGCTGGATCAAATGCTGCCGGTCAATTTCAACCCAAAGGCTTGCGTCGATGTGGGCAGTGGCACCGGTTTTTTAACCGAGCATTTGTTGAACAAATTTCCGCAAAGCGCCGTGCATGCCGTTGATTTGGCGCAAGGCATGCTCACCGAGCTGAAGCGCAAGTACCCCACTGAGCGCCTGCACACCCACCTACTCAATGGCGAGGAGCTGGCCGTAGAACACCTGTGGATTCCAAACCATTCACTGCTGGTGTCAGGCATGTGCGCGCAATGGTTCAGCAACATTGAAGAGGCCATTCGACGCTGGCTCTCGGTGTCCAATACCATCGCATTCAGTGTGTTGCTGGATGGCTCATTTCAAGCCTGGGAGGTAGCGCACGAGGACACGGGGCAAACCAGTGGCTTGCGGCCCTTGCCCAGCCACGATGATTTGCAAAACATCCTGAACGCACTGGTTGCAGAGGGCATTGCCGCCAGCACTGCAAACCACACCAAAAACTTTCTGGACCATCATCCTGATGGGCTTTCCTTTGCACGCAGCCTGCGTGCCATTGGTGCAGACCAACCCCGCGTAAACCACACGCCAGTGAACCTTCGCAAGGTAATATCCGCCTTGGGCGAAGCCTGCACCATGAACTACCACATTGGTTTTTACTATCTGGAACGGCCGTGAAACATTTGTTTGTGACTGGCACCGACACCGGCATCGGTAAAACAATCGCTAGCGCCTGGTTGTGCAAACACTGGCAAGCCGATTACTGGAAACCCGTTCAAAGCGGGCTTGACGGTGGCAGCGACAGCGAGTGGATTGCTCGCTTGAGCGGCTGCACAGTGCACCCGGAAACGTATCGCCTCACCCAGCCCTTGTCGCCCCACCAGGCGGCAGACATTGATGGCATAAAGATTCAGCTCAGTGACTTTGTGTTGCCCAAAGCAGAGCGACTGATTATCGAAGGCGCCGGCGGGTGCATGGTACCCTTGAACTGGCGCGACACCATGCTCGACCTGATGAAACACCTGAACAGCTGCGCCCTGCTGGTGGCCCGCAGCGGGCTTGGCACAATTAACCACACCTGCCTTTCACTGCAGGCCTTGAAAGCTGCTGGCGTGCCTGTGTTGGGCGTGGTGATGGTGGGTGAAACACACCCAGCCAACCGCGAAGCCATTGAACATTTTGGGGAAGTACCGGTGTTGGCTGAATTGCCGGTTTTCAATGAATTGAGCCCGCAGGCACTGGCTGAATTTTGCATGCCAGAGCGGCTTATTCGCGCGCTAGGCAGTTTGTAAGCCCCTATGAAACAACTTACCCACACCGAATTGCTTGAACTGGATTCGCAATACTGCTGGCACCCGTTTACGCAAATGCAAACCGCTGCGCCACCCTTGGCAGTGGTACGTGGTGAAAGCGAATTTCTGTTTGACGCACAAGGTCACAAATACTTTGACGCTGTTTCAAGCTGGTGGGTGAACATTCATGGCCACAGCAACCCGGCGATTGCCAAGGCTATTGCCCGGCAAGCGCTAGAGCTGGAGCATGTCATGTTCGCCGGTGTAACCCACCCCCCCGCCGTGCAACTGGCTGAACGCCTGGTAAAGAGTGCCCCAGCCCCCATGGCCAAAGTGTTTTATTCCGACAATGGTTCGACTGCCATTGAAGTGGCCCTGAAAATGGCCTTTCAATATTGGCAAAACAAAGGCGTGACCACCAAAAAACGGATCATTGCGCTGGAAGGCGGTTATCACGGCGACACCTTCGGTGCCATGGCCACCGGCAAATCCAGCGGTTTTTACGACCCATTCGCTCCTTGGCTATTTCAAGTTGATTTCATACCCACCGGTGTTTGCGCCTGCACGGAAGAAGAGACCCTGGCTGCACTCGACCAGTTATTGGCCAACAATGCCGGAGACATTGCAGCCCTGGTGTTGGAGCCCTTGATTCAAGGTGCCAGCGGTATGCGATTCATGCGCCCAGCCCACGTGGCTGAATTGTGCAAACGCTGCGAAGCGGCCGGTGTGCTGGTCATTTTCGATGAAGTGTTTACCGCTTTCGGCCGAACCGGCACCCTGTTTGCCGCCGAGCAGGTGGCTCAGTTCGGCGGGCAAGCCAATATTATTTGCATTTCAAAAGGGCTTACAGGGGGCTTCATGCCCATGGCGGCCACCCTCACCAGCCAGGCTGTGTACGATGCATTTTTAAGCGACAAGGTGGGCAACGCCTTGCTGCACGGCCATTCCTACACCGCCAACCCACTGGGTTGCGCTGCGGCCCTGGCCAGCCTTGCCTTGTTCGATGAAGAAAAAACCTGGGCAAATATTCAGCGCATTGAAGCCACTCACCAACGCTGGTTGCCCACCTTGGCTTGCCACCCCCTGATTGAAAACCCGCGCGTGTGCGGCACCGTGGCGGCCTTTGAGCTAAAATCCAGTCACAGTCAGTATGGTTCAAGCGCGAGTCAATGGATACGCCAAACGTTTCTCGAATTGGGCATTGTGGTGCGCCCCTTGGGCAACACCGTGTATTGGGTGCCACCTTATTGCACCACACCCGAAACACTCGAGAACGCCTACCAAACACTGATGCAAGTATTAAAACGCTGGGGCAGCCTGATTGCACCTGGCCCCGGAAGCGAATTGTTCTGAAGGATGCACATGGAAAGCCAAATTACCTGGGTTGAAAACAAGAAAACAGCCCCACCCACCGTGGATACTCAGCGTTGGAGCATAGAGGCCATTGAAGCCTTGTTCGCGCTGCCTTTCAATGACCTAATTTTCAAGGCGCAACAGGTACACCGTGAGCATTTCGATGCCAACACCGTGCAACTTTCCACCCTGCTGTCGATTAAAACCGGCGGCTGCCCTGAAGACTGCGGCTACTGCCCCCAATCGGCCAAGTACAACACAGGTGTTGAAGCTGAAAAGCTGATGCCCATTGAGGAAGTGCTGAAAGCCGCCCAAGCCGCCAAAGACAAAGGCGCCACACGTTTTTGCATGGGTGCTGCATGGCGCAGCCCCAAAGACCACCAGGTTGATGCGGTGGGCGAAATGGTGACCGCTGTGAAAGCCATGGGGCTGGAAACCTGCGTTACCCTGGGCATGCTGAAAGAACACCAAGCCAAGCAATTGCAAGAGGCTGGCCTTGATTACTACAACCACAATCTAGACACCTCGCCCGATTTTTATGGCGACATTATCAGCACCCGCACTTACCAAGACCGCTTGGACACGCTAGACCGTGTTCGCGATGCAGGCATCAAGGTGTGTTGCGGTGGCATTGTGGGTTTGGGTGAAACGGTAACCCAGCGCGCAGGTTTGATCGCTCAACTGGCCAACATGGCCGAACCACCGGAAAGCGTGCCCATCAACAATTTGGTGAAAGTTGAAGGCACACCATTGGCCGACAACGCCGAAATTGATCCGCTTGATTTTGTTCGTACCATTGCCGTGGCCAGAATTACCATGCCCAGCAGTTTTGTGCGTTTGTCTGCTGGTCGAGAAGACATGAGCGAAAGCACGCAGGCTCTGTGTTTCCTTGCTGGTGCGAATTCAATTTTCTACGGTGAAAAACTGTTGGTAACAGACAACCCGGAATTGGAACGCGACACCAAGTTATTCGAAAAACTGGGCTTAAAGCGACTTGAGAATTAAGCACCGAAACTTATTGTTTTTATTCAAGAATCATCAAATAGCAGGTTTAAATACCTGATTCAAATCAATGGTTTGGCGGGGTGAAGGCAACCCTTCTCCCGCTTTATCCACATCAAAATTACGCGCATAATTAAAGCCTTGCATGCGAAACAGCGCAAATTGCTTGAATTGCTGCTGTTGAAGGGAATAAGAACATGAAAAAAACATTGATTTGCGCCTGCTTAGTGCTAACACCTTTGCTGGCACCCGCCTCGGCCAGTGCCCAAGCTGGTGGCGTTACCTTGAATATCGATGGGCAAAACCCGTTGAGCAAATGGGGGCGCTGGACCAGTTCTGAGAACGGTGGCTTGGGTTATGGGTTCAGACTGAACCAAGACCGCAACAAAGCCCCCATGGGTGCCCAATGGGGTACTGGCGACTGGGTCTTCAAGCTGAGCCGTGAAGAAGGCAACAAATACCCCGATTTGTTTTTTGGCCTGAAAGTATCCGAAACCCAACTTCAAACCACCTCGCTGGGTTGCATGAGCAACAGTGGCAGCGCTACACGGTACAGCAGCACCTTGTGCGGTGTGCAACTGGACATGAACTTGCAGTAATTGAATCGATCGAATGGTTCGATTTGAGCTGAGTAAAAAAGCACCTGAATAACAAGGTGCTTTTTTTTCGCGTGGTTATTTCGATTTCATGCGCGAATGGATAAGCGTGTTGCGCTGGCTGAAATAGAAAAAGCCACCCGAAGGTGGCTTTTTCAAACTTTGCATTCAAACCAAGCTTAAGCTTGGCGTTGAATTAGAAGTTGTGGCGCAGACCGATTGTGAAGTTGTCACGCTCTGTCTTGTTACCAGCTGTACCAACAGTTGATGCTTCAACTTCGCTTTCTACGCGGTTGAAACCAACGTATGTACGTGTACGCTTGCTGAAATCGTAGTAGTAAGCGATTTGAGCTTGTGTATTTTCACGTGCTTCTGTGTTCAGGTCGTAACGCTCGGAGGAGCCGTACATACCGAACAGGCCAGAGTTGGCAGTCAAAGGCATAGTTGCAGACAATGCATACTCGATACCGCTGTCTTCGCCGTTAGCAGCGTTTTGAGCTTCGTAAGAGTTCTGAGCTACCAAACCAGCAACGGTGAAGGCACCGAAGTTGTAGGATGCAACACCCTGAATTGTGCGCTCGATGTCGCCGTTACCCAATGGGTTGTTCAGTTCTTGCTGGTCAAAGTTAGCGAAACCACCACCAACAGTCAAAGCACCAACCTTGTAGGTCGCTGTGATTTCAGTTGCGCGGAAATCGTTTTCTTTAACCAGTGTTGCTGTGTTGTTAGACTGGTCGTTGTCGCCTTGCATGGAGTGACGGGCGTTGATTTGTACGCCGCCGAAGTTACCAGCGTAGCCGAAGGAGTTACCTACGCGCTGTTGACGCTGAATAGCCCATGTGTTTGATACGATTGCACCACCGCCACCAACGGTTGTCAAAGGACCACCGTTGTTTGATACGGAACCAATCAGAGAAGCTTGGTTGTACAGAGGAGCTTGAGAATCGTTACCACCGTCTTGTGAACCGATTACAAACAAACCGTATGAACCCTTCAAGCCCAGGTAGGCGTGACGAGTAGTCATCGGGCCATTGGCAATGTTATTGTTCACTGCGTTGTCGGAAACTTCGTCAGTTGTCACGCCAAACTCATAGGCGAAAATTGCGCTCAGGCCACCGCCCAAGTCTTCAACACCGCGCACACCCAAACGTGATGAAGCATCTTCTACTACGAAGCTGCCGCCGGCTTGGTTAGTTACGCCGCCTGTGCGTGTTTCGCCAGACTGGTGATCCAGAGTTTGGTGGATACGACCGTACAAAGTTACGTTTGATGAATCAGCAAATACTGGAGCGGCAAATGCCAGGCCCAGAGCAGCAGCTACTAGCTTCTTGTTCATATTTCACCCTTATTAGTGTTGGTTGAATCTTTGCCGCCATTTCTAGCGGCACGAGAGACAATGTACACGGGGACCCTTGGGCCGACCAACCAAATCGTGGTGTGAGAATGGGGAAATTGGTGTTTTTGTCGCTGACGTGCAACAGGAGAAATTGATCAAACCCATAGTTTTATGACATCAACAATTCACCAAAATCGCCTTGAGAACCGCAAAAAGCCTTGCGAATGAAAAACTTAGAATTTCAGAACCAGGTAAAGCCGACCCCAAAGCGGGTGGCTTCCAAAGCCAAGCCTTAACTGTGACTTTTAACCAACAAGAGGCGGTCTGAACGGCCCATTTCGGCGCAAATTAGGGTGATCACTTCTGAAGAAGTAATCACCCGGTCCGCGTACGCAATCAAGCCCATGGCTTGCGGCAAAGCCAGTTGTAGCCAAGCTGGCTGACTGGTGTTTAATTGCCTGGCCAATAAGCGATTCTCCCCAATCACTGCAGCCACTGTTAAGTGCACATTACTATCTAGCTTGGCCAGGCTGCTGTGTAAGGCTTGCCATTGCATATCCAAACCGGGTGCATTTTCTTCTGCGTACAGCAAGGCCACAGCCTTAGGCAGGCCGGGTGAAGTTTTGCGGTAAAGCTGGGTTGCATAAGCCAAGGCTTGTGGGCCAGCCTGCAACAAAGGCCGTTCAGCCTGCAGAAAATCCGATAAATCTTGCTGTATAAAATCTCCGCCAACACCGAACATTTTTTGCGCGTGCTTAAACTGCGCAGCCGCTTGCAGGTTCAATTCAGGCAAGGTTGCCAAAGCGGAAACCCCAATACACAGATCAAGCTTAAGGCCACGCAGCTTTTTAAACTGGGCGCTTTTTTCAAGGTAATAAGAAAGGCGGGTTTGCGCGGGGCGGCGGGGCTCTAGAGCGCGCAAAGGAATATACACGGGCACCCTCTCATCCATTTCAAACAAAAACAAGCTGCTGCGGGGGCCAAACAAAACCAAATCTGCGCCGGGGTGCTCCACCAGCAATTGTCCCAAGGCAGCGCGTGCTGCCAAGGCATTGTGCAGCCCTTGGCCAAACCACACACCAATTCGCTGAACCGAAGGCATCAGGATCGACCCAGCCTTGGTGTTTGAATAGTGCCCACCAAGCCATCGATATTGCTTTGTTTGCCAAACTGGGCAAACACTGTTTGCCGACCCAGTGCGGCCATGTCGCGGGCTTTGTGGGGTTCGGCCAGCACAGCACCCAGTGCTTGAACCCAGGCATCCAGCGCCCCCGGCGCATGGGGCGCCGGGCACACATAGCCCGTTACACCACTTTGTACAGTCTCGGGCAGACCACCTACGTTGCTAACCACCACAGGTACGCCCAAGCCCAACGCTTCAATTTGGCTCATGCCCAAAGGCTCATAACTGGAAGGCATCACCAACACATCGGCGCGCTTAATCAGCGGTGCCACGGGGTTCAACATGCCGGGCAGCACTACATGCTTGCCCAAGCCCAAACGCTGTGCCTCAGTTTCTATGGCCTGACGGGTTTCACCCTCGCCGGCTGCCACGTACAACAAATTTGGAAACTGTGGGAGCAAGGCTTTCACCACCTGCAACATGAAGCTGTGCCCTTTCTCTACTCGAAACATGGCTGCATGGGCAATCACAGGGCGCTGCTGCAAATCACTCAAGCGCGCATCGAGTTCAGGGGGCAAACCAAGTGCTGCAGCGGCGGCGATACTTTCAAAATCAATGCCGGGGTACAGAACCCCGATTTTCTCGGGCAACACCCCACTGTTTTGCAACAGTTGTTCTTTCAGGGCCTGGCTGGGCGTGAAAGTTTGGTCAAACATTTGGTTGTAAGTGAATGCTTTGGCCGGGCCAGGCTGGTAGGTGCGCATGCGGATTAAAGTGGGCCGGGGCTTGAGCAAGCCAATTTTTGCCAAGGCATGCACGGTAATGGAACACAAATTGGCATCGTGGCTGCTGTGGCACACCACCGCCACGGGTTTATGGTGCCGAACCAAATTGGCCAGCCTTAAAACACTGGGGGGGTGAATGGCATTGCGAAACGCTACAAATTCAACATTCAAACCCAGCTTGTAGGCCTCCTGAGAAATGCGGCTGCCTGGCCGGCACAATATATAGGGGGTATAACCTTTGGCTTTCAGGCCCACCGCCTGCTCGAGCAACTGCAGTTCTTGACCACCGATATTTTTGGAACTTTCAGAGAAGAAAATGCTGGTCATTTGAATTGGAAAACAAAATTGGTTGGAATCACGGTCTATATTCGCTCTGTGTTTGCTCAACGTACGCGCTGGTTCACTTGGCAGTTTAATGCGCCACCGCGCGCACATGGGCGTGAATTCACTCTAATCAATACCGGGTTGAAATACTTTGCAAAAAATTTTGGTGATTAAATTAAGGCACCACGGCGATGTGCTGCTAACCACGGCCTTGTACCACGCCTTGCACGACCAATTCCCCGGCGTACAGGTTGATACGCTGATTTACAAAGAAACCACGCCCCTGTTGCAAAACAATCCACACTTAAACCGGGTGCTGTGCATTGACCGGAAGCTGAAAGGTTTTGCAAGGTTGAAGGCCGAACTTGGCCTGATTTTTCAAGTGAGGCGCACCCGTTACGATGCAGTGGTGCATTTAACCGATCAATGGATTGGTGCGTTGATTGCACGCTTTTCAAATGCACCTGTGCGCGTACAAATGGCCTATGCAAAACGCGACAAGGCCCTGTGGCATGCTTGTTTCACGCACCGCGTGGTACCTCCACCCCGCGGGCAAGCACACGCCGTGGAGCTGAACCTGCTGTGCCTGCAAGCCTTGGGCATTAACCCCCGCAGCCTGCGCGGTGAAATGGTGTTGCGCCCAAGCCCCGAGAATCTGGACAAAGCCGACAAACTGCTTGCCCAACACAAGGTGAATGGACCATTTGTGTTGATTCACCCTGCTGCTCGCTGGCCCTTCAAATGCTGGGAAGACGACAAGTTTGCTGACGTGGTTGTGCATTTGCTTAACCAAGGTTTACACGTGGTGCTGACATGCAGCCCAGACCCCGTGGAAGTGGCCATGACCGCCGAGATTGAGCGGCTGGCACGCACCAAGCGTTCGCCGGGCTCAAACCAACTGGTGAATGTGGGTGGCCAAATGAGCCTGCCTTTGCTTGCGGCTTTGTTGAAATTGAGCAAGTTTTATGTGGGCGTAGATTCGGCCCCCATGCACATGGCAGCGGCATTGAATGTACCGCAAGTGGCGCTGTTTGGCCCCTCGTGGGTACAAGAATGGCGGCCTTGGTCAGACAAAGCCATAGTCATTTATGCTGGCGATTTTGGGCCACTCCCCCACCCCGACAGCATCAATACCGATGACACCACGCGTTTGCTGGCGGCCATTCCTACTGAGGTTGTAATTCAGTCAGTAGATAAACTTGTGGACTGATTTTGAATGGAATGCAGGTAGTGGTATTTGCCCTGCCTTGCCAGCAACTCCTGATGGGTACCCTGCTCAATCAACTTGCCCTGGTCCAGCACGATTATAAAATCGGCCGTGGTCAGCGTGGACAATCGATGCGCAATCACCAGTGTGGTTCGACCATGGCGCAATCGTTCCATGTCCTCTTGAACTTCACGCTCTGCTTCGGAATCGAGTGCAGACGTGGCTTCATCGAGGATAAGAATGGGCGCATTTTTCAGGAATGCCCGTGCAATTGAAATCCGCTGGCGCTGGCCGCCAGACAATCTCAGTCCGTTGTCGCCCAGCACCGTATCCAGACCATTTTCAAGTTTTTCAATAAAAGGCAGGGCATTGGCCATGCGGGCGGCATTCAAAATGGCTTCATCGCTGGCACCGCGCATTTCGCCATAAGCGATGTTGTTGCGCACGGTGTCGTTTAACAAATGGCTTTCCTGGGTAACCACTGCAATTTGGCGGCGAAGGCACTGCAAATCCCATTGTTTTAAATCAACACTGTCCAGCTTCACCACGCCGCTTGTGGGGTCCAGAAAACGGGGCAGCAGGTTAATCAGTGTGGACTTGCCACCGCCCGACACACCCACAATGCCCACGGTTTGGCCAGGCTTTACCCACAAATTAATGTCAATCAGCGTGGGTGCCTCTGCGCCGGGAAAGGTCAGCCCCACTTTGTTGAATTCAATGTAACCGAGGGCCCGATCGGTGGTGTGGGTACCGCTGGAGTTTTCAATGGAACGGTCGACAACCCGGAATACATTGTCTGCCGCAGCCAGGCCTTTCTGAAGTTGCTGGTTAATATTGGTGAGGCGCTTGACCGGGGCCAGCAACATCATCATGGCAGTCATGAACGACGCGAAATCGCCCGCAGTCATGCTGTCACTTTCAGCCAAAATACCCGCGAAGTACACCACAGCAGCCACAGCGGCGGCGAGTATCCACTGAACAATTGCAGAGTTGGCCGCACTGGTGGCCACCAGCTTCACGCGCGACTTCATGATTTCATCTGCACTTTTCATGAAGCGATCGGTTTCCACCTGTTGTGCACCATAAATTTTGATGATTTTTTGTGCACCAATGACCTCAGAAATGCTTTGCACCAAATCGGCATGCGAGGTTTGCGCGCTATGCGCAAAGCGGTTCAAACGCTTGGCCGCCACGGATACACCAATGGCGATCAAAGGAAGAATTGCAAAGCAGATCAGGGTGAGTTGCCAATTGGTGTAAAGCAGAATAGCCATAAGGCCAATGACAATTGCACCGTCACGAATCAGCACAGTGATGATGTTGAAACCCGCTTCGGTGACCGCATCCACGTTGGTGGACACCGTAGAAATGATTTTCCCGGCGGGTTGCTCAACAAAATATGAATTCGGGAAACGCAAAATTCGGGACAGCATGTCAAATCGCAAATCGTGAACCACCAAGCCAGCCAGTTTGGCGCTGCAATACTCGTTGATGTACGTGGCCAAACCGCGGATGAGGAACAATACAATGATGATGACCGGCAGCCACTTCGCCATTTCGGTTCGCTCGCCGGAAAAGTTCTCGTCGATCAGCGGTTTCATCAGACTGGCAAACAAGGGCTCGGTGACAGCGGCGAACACCAGGGCAATTAGAGATGTCGCAAAAAGCGGCCAATAACGCAGGCTGTAGGAAAGCAGGCGTTTGTATAGGCCTTTGGCGGTGTAATCGGTGATTTCGGGCATGCAACGTGAACGTGGATTGGATGGTCGAAGTTTACACGGTTGTGGGTGGCAAGCGGGTTCGACTGAAGCGGCATGTGTTCGTCGCACAATCAGCGTATTCGCTTGCACAATCAGCAGCGATCACGCAACCGAGCCCTAGCGGAGTGTGTGGAAGATTCGCCAACGGCGGTGCTTCGGCCAACTCGGCAGTGGGTTTGCCTGTTACGAACTTCAAGAAAACCGCCCCGTTTGGATTCATTCGCTGCGTTTGGCGATTAGCCAACACCGAGACTCGGCCATGTGTTTTGCCGAGCGAGGTGAGCAAGAATGAATTCAAAAAGGGATGAAGCGGTTTTCGGTGAGGAATCGGGCAGCCCCGCTGAGTTGGCTGGAAGAATAAGGCCGCTCGTCTAGCCGAACACCCACTTGGCATTGCCTTCACCCAACCAGCCTTGCATTTCAATCAGCAAATCTTCTTCGGGCCTCACTTTCCATTCACTGCTCAACTGGGCCACGCAGGCTGCATGGCCATTGTGATAGTCAATTTCCACCAAGCAACCCTGCTCAGGGTCACGAAACGGTTCCAGCATGGCGCGCAGCTTTTCAGCATCCGATTGCCCATTCATACTCAGCCTCAAGCGGCTGACAAAGTGAGCACGCGCACTGGCGAGCGAATACAGGTTCTCGGCTGAAATTCGCAAACCACCGGTGTACGAATCTTCAGACACCTTGCCCTGTAAAACCAGCAAGGAGTCTTCTTTCAACAAGTTGCGATTGGCCTCAAACTGCTCATTGAAAATGGACAACTCAACCTGTGCCGTGGAATCGTCGAGCAACACAATGGCCATTTTTCCGCGCTTGGTCATCATGGTGCGCAGCGATGCAATAACACCGGCCATCCACACCATGTCCCGGCCAGGCGAAAGGTCTTTCAGGCGCAACTTTACAAACTGGCGCACATTCGCTTCATCGGCCTTAAACAGGTGCCCGCTGAAGTAATAACCCAAGGCCGCTTTTTCTTGTTGCAGTTTTTCGCGTTCGCTCCAGGTGGGTACTTCCACCAATTCCGGCGGCGCATCGCCCCCAAGGTCTTCACCAAACAAGCTGACTTGCGCCGCTGTGGCAGCTTGCTGTGCTGCCCATTCCATGGCCTGACCCGAACTGGCCAACAATTTGGCACGGTCAGGGTTCAAGGCATCGAATGCACCAGCGCGAATCAGCGCTTCAATCACCCGGCGGTTGATTTGTTTGCTGTCCACACGTTTCACAAAATCGAACAGACTGGTGAACGGGCCATTGGCATTGCGCTCGGCCACAATCGCTTCACACGCGGCCTGGCCTGTACCTTTCACCGCGCCCAAACCGTAACGAATGGCGCTGGCGCGTTTTTCACCATCAATGCGCACCGCTGTGAAACGGAAGTTGGACTGGTTTACATCGGGCCCCAGCATGGTGACCGTGGTACCCGCTTTTTTTCCCGGCACCTGGCACATGGCCATGGCGTCTTCAACAAAGATTTTTACTTTGTCGGTGTCGTCCATGTCAGAACTCATGGACGCCGCCATGAACTCAGCGGGGTAATGAGCCTTCAACCAGGCCGTGTGATATGCAATCAGCGCGTAAGCAGCCGAATGTGATTTGTTGAAACCATATTCCGCAAACTTTTCCATCAAATCGAAAAGCTGCTTGGCCACCGCCGGGTCTACGCCGCGCTCGGTTGCACCGGTCGTGAAAATTTCACGCTGCTTGGCCATTTCTTCGGGTTTCTTTTTACCCATGGCTCGTCGCAACAGGTCAGCGCCACCCAAGCTGTAGCCCGCCAAAATCTGGGCAACCAGCATCACCTGCTCTTGGTAAACAATCACACCGTAGGTGCTTTTCAGGATGCCTTCAAGCTTGGGATGGAAGTACCACTCCGCACGCCCTTTGCCGGTTTTCGAAGTTTCTTTTTTACGGGCAATAAAGTCGTCCACCATGCCGGAACCCAAAGGACCGGGGCGGTTCAGCGCCATCAAGGCGATGATGTCTTCAAAGTTGTCAGGCTTTAGTTTCTTTTCAAGGTCTTTCGCGGAACGCGATTCAGACTGAAACACAGCGGTGGTGTTGCCATCTGAGAACAACTGATACACAGCCGGGTCGTCCAGCGGCAGGTCTTCAAGGCGGAAATCGCGCTGGTCTTCATAGTTTTCGCGCACCCAGCGCACAGCCCAGTCCAGAATGGTCAGGTTGCGTAAACCCAAGAAGTCGAACTTCACAAGGCCCACGGCTTCGACGTCGTCTTTGTCGTACTGCGACACCACGGAATCTGTGGAACCATCGGCGCAATACAAAGGGCAAAAGTCAGTCAACTTGCCCGGCGCAATCAACACGCCACCCGCGTGCATACCCACGTTGCGGGTCAGGCCTTCGAGTGGCCGCGCCACCGCAATAATTTCCTTGGCTTCGTCTTCGTTTTCCACCCGTTCACGGAAAGTGGGTTCGTCGGCCATGGCCCGGTCCAGGTCCCAAGGGTCGGCTGGGGTTTGCGGAATCAGTTTCGACAAGCCATCGCAATACATATAGGGCATGTCGAGCACGCGGCCCGCATCACGAATAACTGCTTTCGCGCCCAGGGTACCGAAGGTGGCGATTTGGCTGACCGCATCGCGCCCGTAGTTTTGCTTCACATAGTCGATGACACGGTCGCGGTTGTCCTGGCAGAAGTCAATGTCGAAGTCGGGCATTGAAACCCGCTCAGGGTTCAAAAAGCGCTCGAACAGCAAGTCGTACCGCAGCGGATCAAGGTCGGTAATGCCCAGTGAATAAGCCACCAGCGAACCTGCACCCGAACCCCGGCCCGGGCCAACTGGCACGCCGTTTTTCTTGCCCCAGTTAATGAAGTCCTGAACGATCAGGAAGTAACCGGGAAAGCCCATACCAATGATGGTGTCGCATTCAATTTTCAAACGCGCTTCGTATTCCGGGCGCATTTTTTCCCGTTCCTCGATGTTCGGGAACAGGTGCGCCAAACGCTTCTCCAACCCTTCCTTGGACAAATGCACCAAGTAGTCATCCAGCGTCATGCCATCGGGCGTGGGGAATGCAGGCAGCTTGGGCTTGCCCAATTCAAGCGTTAAATTGCAGCGCTGGGCGATTCGAATGCTGTTGCGAATGGCACTGGGAATGTCGGCAAACAGTTCTGCCATTTCCTGCGCGGTTTTGAAATACTGCTGCTCGGTGAAGCGGCGAGGCCTGCGCGGATTCGACAAAATTTCGCCCTGCGCAATACACACCCGCGCCTCATGCGCACGGAAGTCTTCGGGCTTCAAAAACTGGATTGGGTGCGTAGCCACCACAGGCAACTGCAACTTGGCAGCCAACTGGCAACTCAAATTCACCAGGTTTTCGGCCTGGGTAGACCCATCGCGCTGCAACTCGATGTAGTACCGGCCTTCAAAGTGTTTCAGGAATTTTCGGGCTGAGTCTTCTGCGCGGGCCATGTTGCCGCCCAGCAAGAACTGGCCAATATCTGAACTTGCAAAGCCTGAAATGGCGATCAGACCATCACAGCCCACTTCATCAAACCATTCAAACTTCAGCGTGGCTTTTCCGCGCTTCTGGTTGCGCAAGAAAGCACGGCTAAGAAGCTCGCAAAGCTGCAAATAACCTTTGTGATTTTGCACCAGCAGCAACATGCGTGCGGGTTGTTCTTCGTCGCGGTCGCTTTCAATCCACACATCGCAAGCAGCAATTGGCTTAACGCCAGCACCACGAGCCTTGCCGTAAAACTTGATCAAACCAAACAGGTTGGACAGGTCGGAAATGGCCAGGGCAGGCATGCCGCAGCCAGCGGCGGCTTTGACAGCCTCGCCCACGCGCACCATGCCGTCGAGCACCGAGAACTCGGTGTGCATGCGCAGGTGAACAAACGTGGAAGGCAATGTGGGGGATGAATTAGTCATCCCCCCATTTTATCCGCAAACGGATATTTGATTACAGCCCATTCACGTCTTGGGCTAACTATTAGGCCGACAACTTCTTTGCAAACTCGGCCACCCTGCTGCCGTAAATCTTCGCAGTTTCAAGGTCAGACGCAGGCGGAGTAACGTCTGCAGGGGCATTGTCGGATTGGGTCATCACGCCCACCCAAGAGCCCACACGATTCAGTTCTGCCACATCACCTGGCTTTTGCGCGCCGGGTGTGGCACTGCCCACCCAGATCATGCCGTGTTGCATGGCGTAGGTTACAAAATATTGCAGCGTGCTGAGCTTGTCGCCACTCATGGAAAGCGAGTTGGTAAAACCACCCGCCACCTTGTTTTTCCAGCCTTGGCTGAACCACACTTTGCTGGACGCATCAGCAAACTTTTTGAAGTCTGCCGAAGCACCGCCCATGTAGGTGGGGGAGCCGAAAATAATGGCGTCAGCCTTGGCCAACACGTCCCATGTGGCATCGTTCACGTCGTTCACAGAAATCAGGTGACTTTGTACACCTTCCACAGCATCCACGCCCTTCTGAACAAACTCGGCCACTTTTGCGGTGTGGCCGTAACCACTGTGATAAACAATTGCAACTTGTGTCATTTTTTACTCCCTCGTTGTTGTAACAATCAAGCGGGCAAGTCGAAGAAAAGTACTTCGGCCTGTTCACTTACGTCAAAATTCAGCTCACGTTCACCTGCAATCAAGAGTGCATCGCCGGTTTGCAACAGCACATTGCCCACGCTCAGCGAACCCTTGGCCACATGCAGATACCCTTTGCGTGCGGGGTCCAGCTCGCGGTGCACGCTTTGATTGCTCAAGCGACCCGCATACATTTTTGCGTCCTGGTGAATGAAGGCGATTTTCTTTTCATCTGCCTCAGCCCGGTCGCCTGTCACGATCAGACCAAGCTGACCGGTGATTGTGGCCACATCCAGATCGTGGTCCTTGTAACCAGGCTCCACGCCATTCACGGCAGGCTCAATCCAGATTTGCAGCAAGTGAGCCACATCGGTTTTGTGCGCATTCATTTCTGAATGTCGAATACCGGTGCCTGCACTCATGCGCTGAATCTGATTGGGCTTGATGGCCGAACCACCACCCAAACTGTCGCGGTGGCTAAGCTCGCCGCCCAACATGTAAGTAATGATTTCCATGTCGCGGTGCCCGTGGGTACCAAAACCGGTTTGCGGCTGAACCCAGTCTTCATTGATCACGCGCAGTGGGCCAAAACCCATGTGCTTGGGGTCGTAGTAGCTGGAAAAGGAGAAGCTGTGATAGCTCTCAAGCCAACCATGGTTGGCATAACCGCGCTCATTGGATTTTCTGATCTGGAACATGTTCAACCTCCTGTTGAATGATGAATTCAGTGTAGGTGGTGCCATGCAGCCAAACAAGGCGTAGAATTTGACGAACTTATTCAAAAAAACTGAACCCATGACCATCAACCTCGACAGCCTTGCCTTGCTTGAATTGATTGAAGCACGGGGCAGTTTTGCCGCCGCTGCGGTGGCCTTGAACAAAGCGCCTTCGGCAATCACCTACCAACTGCGACAACTGGAAGAAAGCCTGGATGTTCTGATCTACGACCGGTCGGGCCACAAAGCCAAGTTGACCCCTGCGGGCAAAGCCCTGCTGGAGGAGGGTCGCAAACTACTGGAGAGCACCGACGCACTCACCAAGCGCGTGAAAGCCGTGGCCAGTGGCTGGGAGGCCGAGTTGCGGATTGTGCTGGATTCGGTTGTGCCCTTTGAACAAGCCATTCCCTGGATACAGGCTTTTGATGCACTGGAAAGCCCGACTCGGCTGCGTTTCTCAAGCGAGGTGTTGTCGGGCACCTGGGAAGCGTTGTACTCGGGCCGGGCCGACTTGCTGATTGGCAGCCGCCTGGATCAAAACCAGTTTGCCAGCGCCACCGGGCTGCACATTCAAAGCTTCGGGCAATCGCTGTTTGTGTTTGCAGTGGCCCCAAGCCACCCACTGGCCAATGCGGAGGAACCGCTGTGCATCGACACCATTCGCCAGTACCGTGCGGTAGCCGTTGGCGACACGTCCCGCAACTTCAAGCCGCTTACTTTTGGCTTGCAAAGCGGGCAGGCTGTGCTGACGGTGCCCAATCTTCAGGCCAAGGTAAAGGCCCAATTGGCAGGCCTGGGCTGCGGCTGGCTACCCTGGAACTTGATTGAGCACGAAGTTGCGAACGGCGACTTGCTGATCAAGAAAACCGAGGATGTGACCCGGCAAAGCAGCCTGTGCTTTGCATGGCAACGCGGAAGCCAAGGCAAGGCGCTCGACTGGTGGACCAAGCACCTGGCCACAGTGCAACTTAACTTCCAGCCACCTCAATAAACTGTGCAGAACATGCCCGCTCCAGCGCCCTACATTGGCCGATTCGCCCCCTCGCCCACTGGCCCACTGCATTTGGGTTCGCTGGCCACCGCACTGGGCAGCTTTCTGGATGCCAAGGTGCACCACGGGCAATGGCTTTTGCGCATTGAAGACATTGACGAGGGGCGTTGCGACACGGCTTCTGTTGAACACATTGTGCGCACCTTGAAACGCCATGGCCTTCAATGGCAAGGGGAGGTGTGGGTGCAATCGCAACGGCATTCAGTGTATGAAACCGCTTTGAAACACCTGAACATTCTGAACCTAACCTACCCCTGCGCCTGCACCCGAAAGGAAATCGACGACGCCAATTCACAGCGGGCGCTTGGCGAAAACCGCATTTACCCCGGCACTTGCCGCCAAGGCATGCCTGAAGGCCGCGAGGCACGCGCAATTCGTTTTCGCTGCCCGACCGAGCCAATACAGTGGCACGACCACCGGCTAGGTACATTCAATGACGACTTGAATGCCAGTAGTGGCGATTTTGTATTGAAACGAGGCGATGGGTTTTGGGCTTATCACCTAGTCGTGGTTGTCGATGATTTAGCAAGCAAGGTGACGCACATTGTGCGCGGCGAAGACCTGGCAGACACCACCGCCCGGCAAATTGCCGTGTGGAAGGCCTTGCAGGGCGGGCTTGAGACACAAGCTATTGTGAATCCCCCAATCTATTGGCACTTGCCCGTTATATTGGCCGAAGATGGCCAAAAATTATCCAAGCAAACCGGCGCGTTGGCGGTGCCTGAACAAGACCCGGTGCTGAATTTGAACACCGTGTGGCAACACTTTGGTTTGGGCAAAATAAAAGCCACTGAAGTAACTCAGTGGCTTGAATTGGCGACCCCGGTTTGGGCCAACTACCGAGCAGCACAGGCTGCTTAGTTTCTAGGCTCAGTTTCTTGGGTTGCCACCCAACAAAAACGCCACAGGCGCAGCATTCTTGCTCTTGGGTTTGTTCGCAGCCGAAGCGGATTGACCCGAAGCCGCAGCTTCAGCAGCCGCCTTGTCTTCTTTGGATTCCTGATAAGGCTGGTTAAACAGCGAGTCTTTCACCCGAGTTTGGGCCAGCTTGGCGCGCAAGCGTTCGTATTCGGCATCTCGATGAATTGGCGCGTTGTCGTTGAAACGGGCACCTTGATAGGACATGTCACGTGACGGACGACGTTCACGGGCTGGCGCAGCTTCATCGCCACTGCGTGCAGGGCGACGATCAGAACGACCCTCGTAGGTGCGGCCCTCAGTGCGGCCATCGCTGCGCCCCTCACTGCGACCTTCGCGACCACTTCGCTCTTCCCTTGGCGCCCGCGCCCCGGGCACAAAGCCCTCAAGCTCTTCACGTACAAAGGCTTTGCCAATCAGCTTTTCAATGTCTTTCAAGGCACGTTCATCGCGTTTTACGACAAACGAATACGCCGTGCCCTTGGCACCCGCGCGACCTGTGCGGCCAATGCGGTGCACGTAATCTTCAGGCGTGGTGGGCAGGTCGTAGTTGATCACGCAAGGCAAATCAGCAATGTCCAAACCACGGGCTGCCACATCGGTGGCCACCAATACGGTTACCTCACCAGCCTTGAACGCTTCCAGCGATTTGGTTCGCTCAATTTGGGTTTTGTCACCGTGAATGGCGGTGGTCGACACACCCTCTTTTTCAAGGTGGCGTGCCAATCGGGCTGTGCCTAACTTGGTGTTTGAAAACACAATCACCTGGCTCAGTGCTTTGCTTTGAATCAGGTGGCAAACCGCCATGCGTTTGTCTTCTTCACTGTCCAGCGCAAAAATAACCTGCTTGATGTTCTCAGATGTGGCATTGCGGCGCGCCACTTCAATCAAGGTGGGCGACACCATGAAGCTTTTGGCCAGCTTCTGGATTTCAGGCGAAAACGTGGCTGAAAACAAAAGGTTTTGACGCGTTTTTGGCAACAAATTGATAATTCGTTGCAGGTCGGGCAAAAAGCCCATGTCCAGCATGCGGTCGGCTTCATCCAGCACCAGTACCTGCACCTGGCCCAAATTAATACTTTTTTGCTGAACGTGATCCAGCAGGCGGCCAGGCGTCGCAATCACCAACTCAACCCCACGGCGTAAGGTCTGAATTTGGGGGTTGATGTCAACACCGCCATACACCACGGTTGAACGCAGCGGTGTGAACTTGGCGTAAGTGTGCACGTTGGCAGCCACCTGATCAGCCAATTCGCGGGTGGGCGTCAAAATAAGCGCACGAACCGGGTGGCGGGCAGGCGAGGTGTTCTCGGTGGCCAAGGGCATCAAGCGATTCAAAATGGGCAGCGAAAACCCGGCGGTCTTGCCGGTACCGGTTTGGGCTGCGCCCATGACGTCTACGCCAGTCATCACAACCGGGATGGCTTTGGCTTGAATGGGTGTGGGTTGGGTGTACCCCTGGGCATCAATGGCTTTCTGGATGTCGGGGTGCAGCGCGAAGTCTGCAAAGGTTACATTCGCGAGTGCGGCTTCTTCAGCAGCGCTGATGGTATACGGTTCAGTTTGTGTCATGCACGCATTCTAAGCCTATTTGATGCTTATTATTTGTGCAATAGCTTTAAATTCACTTGCTGCACCGGCTGGGTGCAGCAAATGTACTTTTCATACAACAGCCAATCGGCGCTGCCTGCTTAAAGGTTTTCAGCAATAAACTCGTCGACATGTTTTACAGCCAAGCGCCCCGCATTGGCTTGCGAACTTTCAGTGCCCCAGGCCACGTGCGGCGTGATGATACAGCGAGGGTGTTGCCACTGCACCATCAGGTGATCGCGAGGGGGTGGTTCCACTTCCAGTACATCGAGTGCAGCGCCACCCAGGTGCCCACTTTCAATGGCTTGTTTCAATGCATCAAACTGCACCAAACCACCGCGTGCGGTGTTGATCAAAATCGCGCCTTTCTTCATTTTGGGAATGGTATCGGGCCCGATCAAGCCTTTGGTTTGCTCATTCAAGGGGCAATGCAGGCTAAGCACATCGCTGTGAGCCAAACCATGCTCAAAGGTCACATAACCATCGCGCGGCTTGTCTACACCCTGGCGTTCAATGTGCAAAATGGTCATGCCAAAAGCCTTGGCAAATTCGATCAGCTTGCCACCAATCGCCCCGCTGCCCAACACGCCCAGCGTTTGGGTGTGCAGGCCACGCATGGGCAGTGTGTGCAAGCAGAAAAAGCGCGATGCGCTCCAACTGCCATCGTGCACCAATGCCTCCCACTCCGGCACACGGCGGGTCAGCTGCAAAATACAGGCCATTGCGTGTTCAGCCACCGACTCAGGACCGTAATTCACCACATTGCTTACCTTGATACCGCGCTCGGCGCAAGCCACTTTGTCCACATTGTCGGTACCGGTGGCCACCAGCTGAATCATTTTCAGCTTGGGCGCTGCATCCAGCTCGGCCGGGCCGATTTTCACCTTGTTAATGATCAGAATTTCTGCATCCTTGATGCGCTCTTTCAGCGTGTCTGCCGTGGTGAACGGGTATTCAGTCCAGGTGTGTGCGCACTCTGGGCGTGGCAAGGGGGTACGTACGGTCTCGCTTTCCAGCCAAACAATCTTCATGGGCAATGTCTCCAGTTGGGTTGCTAGAAGGCTACCGGCTAATTGCCGGCTTCGACACTGGGGCTAACCATGAAAATGCGGGGCAAGTTACACTGCGGAACACACTGGGAGGATACAAAAGTGGCGGGTAAATACGAAGGCAAAATCAATATGGCAGTGGGTGTGACCAAACAAAAAATTGGCGAACTGACTGACAACAAACAACTGCAACGTGAAGGCCAATTTCAGAAACTGAAAGGCGCCACCCAAGACGCCGCAGAGACCGCGAAAACCACGGTGAAAAGCACAGGCAAAGCCTTGAGAAAAGAGGTCAACAAAAGCCTGACCCAGATACGCAACAAACTCAAACCTTGACTGCCGCATCACGAATTACCGATTCACCGGCCACTCCGGCAATTCGATAACAATTTTTACCCGCTTTCTTGGCTTGGTACATTTGCTCATCACTAATTTCAAGCAGTTGCTGAATGGAATGCCCGTGCAATGGATGCATGGCCGCACCAATACTGCAAGACACCGTCAAGCCATGGTTTTGCCGGACACGCACCAACAACTTGTCGCAAGCAAACGATTCAATAATTCGCTCGGCAATGTTTTTAAGCAATTGAATATTGCAGCGGGCCACAATAATGGCGAATTCGTCGCCGCCCAAGCGCGCAACATGATCTACGTTCCGGGTGGCGCCTTTCAGCAAAGTGGCGCTGGTTTTCAGGATTTGATCACCTGCCTTGTGCCCAAGGTTGTCATTCACCGCTTTAAATCCGTCGAGGTCGAGAAACATGAGCCCCATAGTTTCTCCGGGCAACAGTCGTGAAAACCTGGCCTCCAAAGTCATATCAAAACCCCGTCGGTTCAATACGCCAGTCAACGGGTCGCGCTCTACTTCATTGCGCAGATCCTCCACATTTTTTCGAATGCTGACATCGTCCACAATCAACACCGCATGAGCCCCCTGAATTTTGTCGCTGTACACCGCAAACCGGAATTGCAACACCCGACCATCCGTGAAATTCAGCTCAACAGGCATTTCATGATTGCCAAAATAGTCAGTCACCAGGTCTTTTAGACGTATCCGCTGCTCTCGAACCACTCCGGCCTGAATTAACACTGCCTCCAGCTTGGCCGACTCAGGATTGATCGTGTCAATTCTCAACATTTTTGCAAGCGCTTTGTTCAGGTACAGCAAATTGAAACGCTCGTCCAGATAGGCAACACCACTGGCCAGAGAAGACAACAACAGATCAAGCCTGTTCTTCTCGGACACGGACCGAGCGTGACTTTCCTCCATGGCCTTCATTTGCAACTCAATGGCCTGAGCCATGCTGTTGAAGGCCGCACCCAGACAGGAAATTTCATCACGTCCGGCCACCTCGATTCGGGACTGAATTTTCCCAGATTGCAGCTCCATGGCCTTGCTGCGAAGGTCCTCGAGCCGGGCGGACAAGGTATTGCTCAAGCCCAACAGAATCATTGAGCAAGCCAGCGCACTCAATAGGAACACACCCGCGAGGTAAAACAACATGTCATTGCGGCTGCGATACACCTCATTTTCATCAAACAACACCTTCAACTGTTGCCCGGAAGCGGGTAGATCAAAAATCGACAACAAAGGGGCAGCAGGTAGGGTCAGCTCATCGGGCACATCGCCCATGGCATAAACAAGTTCATTGCCCTTGCTCACCCATACAGCAGCAGGCTTGTAACGCGAGTAGAAATCCCGAACGGTCGAAGACAGCCCATTCAGCGCGTGACCATGGCTGGCCAAATGAGCCTTGGTCAATTCGGACTGAAAACTTTCCTGAACCCGAAACAAGTCCTGCTCGGCCAATTTGCCCATGTGTACGTATTGAATACCCGTGAAAATGCCCCCCAGCAGCAACTGGGCTACAAAAGTAGTAAGCAACCATTTCCACTTGAAAGACATTGTGAACAAACCCGTTTTGGATAAGGTACACAAGCAGTATGTGGGTTCGTTGCGCAAGCGGTAATCCCACGAGAGGGGCACATTTTCGGCAATCGCAAAAAAAATGACTTATTTCTGCAAAGGGGTGTTGTGTTCAATATTGTTTTTTGCCATAATTGCGGGCTTGCCGAGGTGGCGGAATTGGTAGACGCGCTGGACTCAAAATCCAGTGTTAGAGATAACGTGCGGGTTCGATTCCCGCCCTCGGCACCAGCCCCCAGGACAACATGAAAGCAACCATGAAACTGTCCGAATTCGATTTCAATCTTCCAGAACAACTTATTGCCCAACATCCTCCGGAAATCCGTGGAGAGTCGCGCTTGCTCGTTTGCGAGAACAACAAACCCATCGAAGACCGCCTGTTTGAGCATGTACTAAACTTGCTTGGACCCAATGATGTTTTGGTGATCAACGACACCAAAGTGCTGAAGGCCCGCCTTCAGGGCCACAAAGCAAGCGGCGGAAAAATCGAAGTCATGCTGGAGCGCATTCTCGACGACAAGCGTTTCACCGCCATGATTCGGGCCAGCAAGTCACCCAAACCGGGCAGTGAAGTGGTGTTGGCTGGCGTGGCCAAAGCGCGCGTGCTCAGCAAACACGACATGATGTACGAGCTGGAGTTGCTGGAAAGTAGCCTCAGCCTGCCTGAGCTGCTGGATGCGCATGGCGCCCTGCCACTGCCGCCTTACATTGAACACAACGCGAATGCCCAAGACGACAAACGCTACCAAACCGTGTTTGCGCGGGAGCCAGGCGCCGTAGCCGCACCCACAGCTGGCCTGCATTTCACCGAACAATTGCTTCAACAAGTGCAGGCACGCGGGGTGAAACTGCTGAACCTGACATTGCACGTCGGCGCTGGCACATTCTTGCCGGTGAAAACGGACAACGTGGACGAACATGTGATGCACAGCGAGCGCTATGCGATTTCAGGTGCTGTAATTGCCGCGATGATCAAAGCCAAAGAAAACGGTGGTCGAGTGGTGGCAGTGGGCACCACTTCCCTGCGTGCACTGGAGGCTTGGGCCACAGAAACAGGCTGCAATTTAAATACCACCGAGGGTGTGGACAAGGCAGCAGAATTTGCGCGCAGCGGCCATGCTGGCGACACTCAAATTTTTATCAAGCCCGGCTATACCTTCAAGGTGGTCGACAGGCTGATCACAAATTTCCATTTGCCCAAAAGCACCTTGCTGATGCTGGTGTCTGCTTTTGCCGGAAAAACCAACATACTCAATGCATATGCGCATGCAATTGCGCAACAATACAGGTTCTTCAGTTACGGCGACGCCATGTGGCTTGAACGCACCGAATGATCGAATCTGCTTACCCCATTGTTTCCCACGATGGCAGCGCCATTCAAATGATGCGCTGGTCGAAATCCGGCAACAAACCCAAACTGCATTGGGCCCATGCAACAGGTTTCAACGCCAAAACATACACACCATTGCTGCGCGAATTGCTGCCTCACTTTGATGTGCACACCTGGGACATGCGCGGGCACGGCGAAAGCCGCTCGGCAGGTAACCCCAAAACTTTTCGTGGCTGGACCACCTACTACCAAGACCTGATCGCCGTGCTTGACCAGGCCAGTGAACCCATGTGGCTTGCAGGGCATTCAATTGGCGCCACAACCAGCCTTGCAGCAGCAGCACAAAGGCCTGACAAGGTAAAAGGCCTTGTGTTGGTGGAACCGGTGCTACTGGATCCAAAGCAGGGGTTTGCATTGCGCCTGGCCAATTGGTTTGGCTTTGCTGACCGAATTGCAATGGCCGCAGCAGCAGCGAGAAGGCGGGCAAGTTTCCCGACACATCGAGACGCTTTTGAGAATTACCGCAGCAAAAAAGCTTTCGGAACATGGAGCGACGAGTGGTTACAAGCCTACGTGGAACATGGCTTTGTGCCGACCAGCAACAATGAAGTTGAACTGGCCTGCCCACCCCATTGGGAGTCGTTGACCTTTCAACACACCGAACCCAATGCCGCACGCTGGATTCGGGACCCGGGCTGCCCCATCCATATTCTTGCAGCTGGCAAAGGCTCTACGTTTCCCGCCACTGCACACGCGCGAATTCAAAAACGTTTGCCCAAGGCCCACATTGAAGTGATTGCCGATGCCACGCACTTCTTGCCCATGGAACACACCGAACTGGTGGTGCAACGCATTTGCGACATTGCAAAAAAATAAAGCCCGATGATTTCTCACCGGGCTTCTTAAAAACAAGGCAATTACGTCGAATTTACTCGACCGCTTTCACCATGTCTTCGATTACTTTCTTAGCATCGCCAAACACCATCATGGTCTTGTCCATGTAGAACAACTCGTTGTCCAAGCCGGCGTAACCCGCGTTCATTGAACGCTTGTTCACGATAATGGTTTTGGCTTTGTAGGCTTCCAGAATTGGCATGCCTGCAATCGGGCTCTTGGGGTCTTTCGCCGCAGGGTTCACCACGTCGTTCGCACCCAGCACCAACACCACATCGGTTTGCGCAAATTCGCTGTTGATGTCTTCCATCTCGAACACCTGGTCGTAAGGCACCTCCGCCTCAGCCAGCAACACGTTCATGTGGCCGGGCATACGGCCTGCAACTGGGTGAATGGCGTACTTCACCGTAACACCCATGTGCGTCAGCTTTTCGCTCAATTCCTTCAGGGCATGCTGCGCACGCGCCACGGCCAAACCATAACCAGGCACAATCACCACGGTTTCAGCGTTGGTCAGCAAGAAAGCCACGTCGTCGGAAGAACCGCTTTTCACGGTGCGTTGCTGGCCACCGCCTGCGGCACCTGCATCAGCCTCACCACCAAAACCACCCAGAATCACGTTGAAGAATGAACGGTTCATCGCTTTACACATGATGTACGACAAAATTGCGCCAGAGGAGCCCACCAGCGAACCTGCCACGATCAACATGCTGTTGTTCAGCGAGAAGCCAATACCTGCTGCGGCCCAGCCGGAATAGCTGTTCAGCATAGACACCACCACGGGCATGTCGGCACCACCGATTGGAATAATCAGTGTTACACCCAGAATAAAGGCAGCGATCGTCATGATGATGAAGGGTGTCCAGTCTTGCGTCACGGCAAACCAGATGCCACAGCCCACCATCACAAGGCCCAACACTGCATTGAGCTGATGCTGACCGGTGAAGCGCACAGGTGCACCTTGAAACAGGCGGAACTTGTACTTGCCACTCAACTTGCCGAAAGCGATCACTGAACCCGAGAAGGTAATTGCACCCACGAAGGTACCAATGAACAACTCGATTTTGTTGCCCAGCGGAATGTCGAAGTTGCCTTTGGCCGTGATGCCGAAGGCATCAGGTTCAGCAACAGCTGCAACTGCAATCGCCACAGCCGCCAAACCAATCATGCTGTGCATGAAGGCCACGAGTTCAGGCATCTTGGTCATTTCGACGCGCTTGGCCATGATGGTACCCAAGCCACCGCCCACAACCAATCCAGCCAGCACCCAGCCCAGGCCAGTCACCGCAGATTGCCCCGCAATTTCAGCCAGCTTGAAGATCAAACCGATTGTGGTGGCAATGGCAATTGCCATACCTACCATGCCGAAGGTGTTCCCCAAACGCGACGTTGTGGGGTGTGAAAGGCCCTTCAAGGCCTGAATAAAACAGATTGACGCTACCAGGTACAACAGCGTCACTGCGTTGAAACTCAATTCCATAAATTTCTCCAGATCGCTGTTGGTTTATTTGTTCTTTTTCTTGAACATTTCA
>LFEF01036020.1_pt1 | contig 139228 bp, 130 predicted proteins | sample 619371 | NCBI WGS metagenome assembly LFEF01 (sample SAMN03014291, study PRJNA259931) | freshwater metagenome | biome: lake; feature: waterbloom | place: China: Taihu Lake | collected 2006-08 | depth 0 m m
TTGAAGACCCTGTTGAAGACCCTGTTGAAGACCCTGTTGAAGACCCTGTTGAAGACCCTGTTGAAGACCCTGTTGAAGACCCTGTTGAAGACCCTGTTGAAGACCCTGTTGAAGACCCTGTTGAAGACCCTGTTGAAGACCCTGTTGAAGACCTTGTTGAAGACCCTGTTGAAGACCTTGTTGACGGCCAGCATCCAGTTCTTCCTGAAGACGGGAAGTGTATAAAGGTGATAATCTCATAATTAACTCTCTGTCCTCCTCTTCAAGCTCTTGATCGTTAGTTAAAGAAGTTCTCAAGTTTAATAATAATTCTAGAGCATTTACCCGAAAAGGATGATCCTCTGGTAACGATTCTAGCTCATCGATCGCCCTTGCTTGTACTTTTCCCCGGCCTAAAATTCTTAACCAGAGAGTTGCTTCTGTTGGGGGTAATTGATGGATAACGGTGATTGCCGTGCGTAAAGAGGGAGCTAAAAAATAGATACCTTCCCCCCAATTCTCCTCATCTAATTTAGCTCCGAATCCTCCTAACAGTTGCGAGGAAGCGGTGGGAGTCAAAATCCAGAGACGGGGGATTTCCCCATCGTTAACATTCGTTTTCTGACGATTTGCTTGACGATTAATTTCTCCTTCCACTTGCAACAATTTTAACAGACAAGTTCTAATTTCTGTAGCGGTGACAGGATTGCGAAAGGGTTCAAATAAACAGGGATTAATCGCCATTTTTCCCAGTAATCCCAGCAGTTCTCTCGGATTATTATCGAGCATCTGGGGTGAAAACCAGACATCGATTTCTCGTACTTCTCCGCGTACAACCCGTGCCGATTTTACTTCTCCCAGAGAAGATAATAATTCTTCGAGATAATCTTTAGCAAACTGGTCATGAATAAATCTAGTCATAGGTTTATCTAAGATGATTTAATAACTTATCTCGCAATTGCTTAATCCGATCGCGATATTTAGCCGCTGCCTCGAATTCTAGATTTTTAGCCGCTTCTTTCATTTGCGCTTCTAGTTGTTGAATTAACTCGGGAATTTGTTCTAAAGAAAGCTCTTCTATATTCTCACAAACCTGCTCTAATTGTTGAGAATTTAGGCGACGGGAAATATCCAGAAAAGCCAAAATTGAATTACTCGACCTTTTAACAATCGGTTGCGGAATAATCCCATGTTTCTGGTTATATTCCTCTTGAATAGCTCGCCGTCTCTTGGTTTCTTCGATCGCATTAATCATACTATCAGTGAGATTATCTCCGTAAAGAATTGCCTGACCGCGAATATGACGAGCAGCCCGGCCAATAGTTTGAATTAAAGAGCGGGTAGCCCTTAAAAATCCTTCCTTATCTGCGTCTAAAATCGCCACTAGAGACACTTCCGGCAGGTCTAACCCCTCGCGAAGCAAATTCACCCCGATCAGCACGTCAAAGACCCCTTCTCGCAGGTCTTGAATAATTTCAATCCGTTGAATTGATTGAATTTCCGAATGTAGATATCTAACTTTAATTCCCCTTTCTTGCAAGTATTCGGTTAAATCTTCGGCCATGCGTTTGGTTAAAGTGGTAATCAAAACCCGTTCATTTAACCGCACTCGCTCCTTAATTTCCCCTAATAAATCATCCACTTGTCCCTCGGTTGGTCGCACAAAAATCTCTGGATCTAAAACTCCCGTCGGTCGGATAATTTGTTCAACAATGCGATTTTCTGACTGTTCTAATTCCCAATCTCCCGGAGTGGCCGAAACAAAAATACATTGATTAACTTTCTGCCAAAATTCTTCTGACTTCAAAGGACGATTATCCGCAGCACTGGGTAAACGAAAACCGTGATCGATCAAAACTTTTTTTCGTGATTGATCGCCATTATACATCCCGCGAATCTGCGGCACACTGACATGGGATTCATCCACAACTAATAACCAATCTTGAGGAAAATAATCCACCAAACATTCCGGGGGTTCCCCCGCTAATCTACCCGCTAAATGCCGCGAATAATTTTCCACGCCATTACAATAACCCACTTCCTGCAACATTTCTAAATCATAACGAGTCCGCTGATCCAACCGTTGCGCTTCCAGTAATTTGCCCGCTTTTTCCAACTCCAATAAACGGTTATCTAACTCGGTTTTAATATCCCGACAGGCCACCTCTAAACGTTCCTCTGGGGTAACAAAGTGACGGGCCGGATAAATACTAATTCGCTCTAATTTTTGCAAAACTTCCCCCGTCAGGGGATCGAGATAACGAATACTTTCAATCTCATCGCCAAAAAAATCAATTTTAATAACCCGATCCTCGTAAGCGGGAACAATTTCCAAAATATCGCCCTTCAGACGAAAACGGCCGCGAGTTAACTCTAAATCATTGCGATTGTACTGCACTGACACCAAGGCCCGTAATAATTGCCTTTGGTCGAACTCTTGACCAACTGTTAAGGAAATCGCCGCTTTTAGGTATTCCGCCGGCATTCCCAAACCATAAATACAACTAATGGAAGCGACGACGATCACATCCCTGCGTTCAAACAGCGATCGCGTGGCCGAATGGCGCAGCATATCGATCTCATCATTAATCGAAGAACTCTTTTCGATGTAGGTATCGCTGACAGGAATATAAGCCTCCGGCTGATAGTAGTCGTAATAGCTGATAAAGTATTCCACGGCGTTATTGGGGAAAAATTGCCGCAATTCGTTGCATAATTGGGCGGCCAGGGTCTTATTATGGGCCAGGACGAGGGTAGGCCTGCCAATTTTCTCGATGACGGCGGCAATGGTGAAGGTTTTGCCGGTGCCTGTTGCCCCTAAGAGGGTTTGGAAACGATGCTGGTTTTGCAGGGAATCTACCAATTTATTGATCGCTGCCGGTTGATCCCCAGTGGGTTGAAAGGGTGCTTGTAGTTGAAAAGCGGTCATTAGCGGCTAGGTGTAGAGAACAGGCAAAATAAATTATCAATCAAATTACCAACACTTATAGGGTTTTGGGAAAGAAAGATGTATCTTAATATTAGAGAGGATTTTAAAAAAAGATTAAAAGTCTTCGAGAATACCCTAAACTTAAATCTTATCGTTTCCCCGAAGCTATTAACGGAAAGGAGTATCAGGTTATGACGGTGGAAAATCTAGAAACGAACGGGACCCAAACCCCAGCAACCACAGAAGAAAAGACCAGCAGCTCACGCGGTAAAGCTACTACGGCTAAAACCGCCAAAGATAAAGAAGTGGTCGCCCTTTCGGTGAAAAACAACGCTGAATCGGCTTCCAAAGCCTTAAAATTCTATCAACCTGAACATCGCTTACCCGAAAATCGTCCTGTTGGTACTAGCCATCTTCACTTCACGGAAGATGAAATGTTACCCGGGAGCCGTCCCGTGGAAGTTAGCCATCTGAAAATTGTTAGTACCTATTCTTCCGTCGGTGGATTGCGTCCTGTCGGCTCTAGCGGTATGGAAGTCAGTAGCACTCTAGCGATTTCTGGCAATCGTCCGATCGCTCTCAGTCATCTGCACATTAGCGAAACTTATACAGTCATGGGTAATCGTCCCGTTGCTTCCAATGAAATCGATGATCCCGAAACTTTAATGGGATTTTTGGATTAATTGTTTTGTTGATCAAGATAGATTTTTTCCCTGTCCCGGACGGGGAATTTATTTTTTTCCCTTTACTTAAGCACGATATTGAGCAATTAGTTGGTATTTTCCCGGTTTTAATTGCAGAGTAAATAAGCCGTCCTGAGAGATTCCCTGACTGCTAATCATTCCCTTGGGATTAGTTTCAAAGTGCCAGCGACTAAAATAAGTGATTCCCAGATCAACCTGAGTATCTGAGACGATTTGGCAATCCCAAATACGATTATATGAAGAAGCTTTGACCATAGCTAATTGACCGTTACCATTGCGAACATAATGGTCTTGATAACCTTGAGCAGGAGAAACGGTATTACCTTGAAATTTCCAGAAAGGGGTTTTCTCACTCAGGGCAGCCGGAAGATAATCTACTACATCTGGGACAATTAAGAGACCGGCCGCTAGATTAAATCCTTTACCTCCGACTTTAATTGGTTCTACTGGTAAAAAATTAGCCGCTGCTGTTCTTTGGGATTGATAAGATGGCTGTTTAATCCTGGCGGTAATCAAGTTATTGAGTTGTTCTTTGGCCAGGGAATCTTGGTAAACAGGAGTTAGGACACTTGATAATAAAAAGTAATGGGGAATAGACACACTAGCAATGACTAACAGGCTGACTAAAAGGCGTTTTTTGAACTGGTTAAATTTCCCGGAAATGCAGAGAATCGCCAAAGTAGAAACTAGGCCAGCTGCCACGGCAATAAAGCGAAAGGGAAACTGGATTTTTTGCAGGGGAAAAATGATTTTGTAGAGTGGTAAAGAAAGAGGTGAAATCATCAATAAACTCAGACCCGATAAAACGATTAGAGAAAACAAATTAAATTTTTCTAATTGGTTTCGTCTCTGCCAAACTGCTCGAATACTTAAGAGATAGATAATTAGATAGATGCTGAAAATGAGACTAATTATAAAAGTCTGTCTATTTTGATGAAAGTTATTACCAAAAGCCACCCAATCACCTAGGGAAGTTCCTATCGGTTGACGAATTTCCTTTAAATTAAAAACCGCAGGAATTAGGTAAGGAAAAGAAAAAATTAGGCCGATGATAAAAAAGAGAATCCGCAAGCCAAAATCTCGAAAATTTCTAGTTTTTAACAGGATAATTACCGAATAAATACCAAACAGAAAAAATATAATAATCAGACTAGGTAGGTGAGCTAGTGCTATCAAAGAAGTTGTGATTGTTAGTGCTAAACCATTGGCGAAAGTAATTACATTGGATACTTTTAAGAGAGCGACAATAAAAAAAGGCATTAAAGCAATGGCTAAACATTCTGCTAATGCTCCGCGCCAAAATAAACAGTAAAATAGGTAAGGATTAATTGCTAAAATAATAATTAGTTGATAGTAAAGTATGCCCCTTCTTTTGAATAAATATGCTGCTAAAGTTGAGGCACTAATTATATTGATGAGCAAAATGGTTAGCACCGTAAGTCTTAGAGCAACAACTGGAGAAAATCCGAGCAAATGATAGGGAAAAGCTACATATCTTAAAAGAGGAGGATAGAATAAAAATGCAGCATTTCCGAAGCCTCCATAGCCTTGAGCATACCATTTTGGGAATAAATCTCCAGACTTAACTTGCTCTGCCCAAAAACTATTCCAAAATAAATGAACAAGACCATCATTTGTTCTTTCTGGAGCAAATAAGAAAGCTAACCAAGTGCTACCTATAATCAAAAACACCAGAAGAGCGAAACTAAGTTGTTTTCTATGTAATCGAGCAAGACTAACAAGTATATTCATGATCAGGTAAGCGGAAGATTTTAATCTTTTCCTCGTTATCTAATCCTAGATTTTAGCAATATCAAGCTACAGAATTAAATAATTATTATCTATCAAATAGATATCTTACTTATTTATTTATTCTAGGAAAGTTCTTAGGATAAATTTTAGCATAAACTAGACTAGCTTTTTCAGCTAATACTTGAATTTCATATTCGGAAGATAAATTATCAAAATCTTCTTTACTCATAATAATTTCATGATTTTTATCGCTATTGACGGCAGTTTTAAGTTCTTCAGCACTCCTCACCCACCAAACCGGTCTATTACTATAAAATAAGGCACTGGGATGATTAAGACTAGCAGATAACTTAGCAATTATTAAGGGATTTTTCTTATTCTTACTAAAATCCCCTTGCCCTGCCACTTGTGCTAAAGCAGCTAGGGGAGTTACTCTTGCAGTATAAAGTCCTCTAACTTCTCTGATTCCAGAAAAGACAAAAACCGCAAATAGTAAAATAGTCGCCGATTTAGGAGTAAGCCTTTTCAGTAAAATGAGAACAAGTAGAGTTGCCGCAATCACAAAACAGAAAACTGCTACTATCTGTTTAACTGAAGGACTGATAATGCCAACAATTTTGAGAGGCGTTAAAGGAAAAATAACTAAAGCTACAGTTGCGATACTAATCAATATCCACGAACGAGCAGTAGAAGAAGCTTGTGCCTTTTGAAATAAATAACCGATAAAAATTGCCAAAATCGGATAAAGGGGAAGAATATACCAGCTTAATTTGGTTGATACCAAACTATATAGACCAAAAACCACCAGAAAGAAAACGATTAGAATTCTTGACGAGCTATGGGGCTTTAAAGTATCTTTAACACTGACGATAAAGGCAAAAGGAATTAGATAAACCCAAGGAAAAAAGAATTTAATAACTGTTCGGAAATATGAGAGAAAGTCTCCACTGTTTCCCTCCAGGGGACGGGTTGCCCGTTCAATCACATGATAACCTAAGTATTTCCCCAAAAAAGCCTGTCCATGCTGTAGTAGCACTGTTAAATGCCAGGGAAGAATTATCAAAGTAGCCAAGACAATACTTTGCCAAAAATGCCTTGATTTAAAAGTAGTTAATAACTGTCTTTCAATCAACAGCGTTATCATAATGGCAGCTGGTGCAACAATGGCAGCAAAACCTTTAACCATAAAAGCCAAGGCACAAGCAGTACCAATAAAATACCACCATTTTTGATTGCCTTGGCGAAGATGAAGATAACCGTAAAGTGATAGAAACAGAAAGAATGTCAACATCATATCGGTGGTACCAAACCGAGCAGAATGGACAAATTGATAACTTGCCAACAAAATCAACGAGGCAAAAACTCCTGCCCAATATCCATAAACTTTTTTACCAATTAAATAGATAATAGCAATTAAGGCGACTCCCGATAAAGCCGAAGCGGCTCTTGCCCAAAATTCGTCAACCCCAAATAATTGAAAAAAAGCAGCGGTTGACCACATAAATAGGGGGGGTTTATGAAACCAAGGCACATATCCGTAATGTAGAGTTATCCAGTCACCATTTTGTCCAATCTCTTTGGAAATTTGTGCATATATAGCTTCATCCCAATCTTCTAAACTCCTCTGTCCTAATTTCCACAGCAAGATGATTGCCGATAGAGAAAATAGTAACCAGAGAGTGGCATCTTTAAATTTCGATATAATGACTTGGATTTGCTCAGTTTTTACCATGGAATTAAACAGACTAATTATTGTATTGAAGGAGCGCAAATGGTAACAGTTTTTTCCAGTTCACAGCTTTTCTTCTTGATTCATGGCGGTTATTTATTTGATTATTTTCTTTCTGGTTTTAGGATAGTATATCAAAATGACGTCCTCAGGACAAAAGATTTTTGTGAGGTTAAAATGTCAAAAAAATACCAAATCACTTTCACTCAAGATTGCTCATCTAAGATGCCCATAAATTTCAGGTTAATCGGCCATGTTTTCTGGAAAGCCGAGAAGATTGCTTACACTAGGATAATCCTTGATATAAACCATCTCCTGGCTGGCAGAAAACCAGAGACATTCTACCAAGATGTTATCAAAAACTACCAGAATTGTAAAGTAAATTGACAAGCAGTGGCTACAACAAGCAAAAACCCTCCCCCCGATGACAGCGTTTCTCATCAAGATGAAGTATAACCTGATAGGGCATCGTCATCTCTTGCTGAATCGGGTGACGAAGACCTTTAATCGATATGCGTATCCGATTTATTATAGATTAAACCTCTTGCCTAATGAATTTTTGAGGGTTCAAAAACGGCAAAAATAAGGATTAAATGGCATAAAATCTGTAAATAGACCATTTAATTGATTATTATTCATTCTTGATTCTACTGACGACCGACGACCGACTCCTAATCCTAATCCTAACAACAATTTTTGATTTTTACCAGAGGTTTATTGATTAGGTGTTTCTGTTAAGATGTCTTTGGACAATGGTCTGCAGCTAATTTCAACGATACCCCACTGGGTTGCCAATGATGATCAAACGAATTCTTCTTATCGTCACCTGCCTAATGCTGCTTTGCTGTAGTTTCGGATTATTAAATTTTACCTACGATGCTTCAGTTTTAGCACAGCAGCAATATTATCAGATTCGCTCCCTTCATAGTCGCAATGGTATCGGTAAATTTTATCTAGGACGGGAAATCGCTAAATTTATGGGACACAAAGAAATGTTATGGTTAGAACGTCCTAGTCGCAGTTTCACAGAAAAAGCCGATGATCTGATCACCGCACTACATTTAAAACCCACAGCCCCTGTGACAGATATCGGTGCGGGGACAGGTTATTTTAGTTTTCCTATCACGAATTTAGTAGAACAAGTCTTCGCTGTCCATGTGCAACCCGAAATCAGGGTTAGCGCATCTCAAACGCTATTGACAATTGCCCAATTTTGTGATCCGCTTGTTGTGTAGGCATTTCAAGTGATACCAGTCAATCAGAATAGTTACGAACTCGACCGGAGATGGCAAATTCTCCTCAAATATGCCTGAATCGCCCTCTGGGTAGGCAACCCAGATAAAGTTCATTTTGTCAAGGATTATTGAGATGCGTTGGCTTTGCTTCTGAGTATGAATTTTATCTGCAATCACCCCTCGATCGAGCATTGCTTAAAACAACAATTAATTAATATTTTTCCAGAAAACAACCATAAATTAACTTTATATCGTTGCTCAAAAACTGATAGTATTCTCTATCGTTCACCTCTGTTTTATTATTTTACGCCCGCTCAATGTCAAACCATATTTAACCATTTAATCGCCCTTTTTCCGCAAATTCAGCTTAAAGAAGGATGGCTAGAATTATTATTAGATCAACAATTTTTGTCCTTTTGGTTACTGAAACTAAACGATTTAATCGATAAGTTTTTCTCTGATCAGCTTCCTCTCCATCCCGAAGGAGAATTTTTCTTTTTATTTCAATATACCCACGCTCGCTATTCTAGTTTGTTCCAACTGCTCAATAGGGAAAAAATTAGATTAACCGAGCCAGAACTATTATCCTGGCATCATCCCGCCGAAATAGCCTTAATCCTGCAAATTTTAACCGTTTGTGATTGTTGGGAAGGCCAGAAACTCTATCCCTTAACCGCAAATTTTTGCGAAGCGATGCTCAATTTTGAGCGTAACTGTCGCATTATCGGAGAATCGTCCCCAATTCAGCGATCGAGATTAATCCTGATTAGCGTCAGTCAAAAACTACTTAACCGTCTTCTCCGTCAAAAATGGCAACTGCTACCGTTGACGGAACTATAAAAATATTAACTTTTGTGAATTGAGTGGACAAAATCACTAGCTTATGATAGATTTTAATTAGTGTGAGGAGCGAGCCAGAATAGAGAGCCGAGACGAAACATGGACAGTCGCCGGCTCTCTTTCTGTTGTTCAGGAATTATCTTTTTCTTGGCGATATTTAATAAAAGTGGGCAAATCGACCCGAAAAGAGGAATATTTCGGGGAAGGAGAGATGACAGGTGCGGGCCAATCCCTGTCTTTCTTATTTAAGGATTCTACTGGCTCAATTGTCTCTAATTCCGCTAAAAACTCATCGATGGGAGCCACTTCATCCCTTTCTTGATTCTCTGTCTGAGACCAAGGCTCGATCGCGGCTGCCTTGGCGACAATGGCTAAATCCGGGGCAGAATTGCGATCGCTACCGCCCTGGAAATACTGGGCCAAGGCCGCTTTATACTGGAGGGTGTAGCGTTGCTGACGTTGGAGACGGGTGCGTAATTCCTGCAATTGCTGGTCATAGTTGCACAGTTTTTGGCTTTTTTCCTGATAACTTTCCTGAATTAAGGCACATTCTCGCTCTAAACGGGCTAATTGTTGGCGCGTGCGGGTCAATTCTGCGGTCAAATTGGCAATAATCATCGGTTGCCGTTGTTCTGCTTGACGATACTGTTCGATTTCTCCTAAAGCTCGCTGTAATTGTTGCTTTTCGTATTGCAGTTCCTCGTTTTGCTGCTGGATTAGGGTATCACAACTTTGCAAGCGACGATGTTGCTCGGCTAACCGCGATCGCAGTTCCGCGAGAGCTTGCTCCCGTCGCCAGATCTCCGCTTGTAATTCTTGATTTTGTTGACGTAAATGAGAGGATAGAGCCGGCCAATCTGTCTCATCTGTTGATTGACTCTCATGCTCGACAATTTCAGCAGTGATGACAGTATCCGCATGGGTGAGATGATCGAGGTACAGGTCGGAATTATCGTTCATAAAAGCCAAAGGATGAGGAAACCTAGAAGTTTAGAGACGTTAAAAGCCTTCTATCGTTCCAAAAAAAAATGGGAACCGCATTGTTAGAGACTGCCGCGCGGTTCCACTGCCGATCCTTAAGAGGAGAACACTATAAATAACCATAAGCTTATTAGGAATTTTTGTCAATACTTAATGAAAATTTTTTTCAATAAGTTGGGGGAGAGGGGAATCGACTAATTCCTAGATAGGGTTGGCTGAATAAATCTAAAAACCTTGTTGAGTAAAACTTTTAGACTTTTTTACCATCAAAAAGTGCCAGCCATAAAACCCCACACCCCACACCCCACACCCCACCCCCACGAAAAACTTTTTGCCGCAAACCCTAGATATCTATTGATACAAGCACCGGTCGAGCGGGTTAGCGGCTTGATGTGCTTCAATAATCCTATAGTTTTTATTTTCCTTGTCCTACTATGCCACGTCCCCCAAAGAAAACCCCTAGCACCCCTGAACCCCCCGAAGAGCCAATTAAAGCCACTCCTCCCCTACAACCTCTACAAATTATTAAAAAGGGTTCTAGGGCTGCAGTACCCCCGAAACCCCCGGAAACCCCTCCAGAAATAATTGAGGAAAAACCAGCCGCGGAAACGGTAAAATCAGTCAGTAGCGAGATAAAATCTCCCCTCCGTCCCCGTTCCGATTCGGCTCCTCTATTCCGAAAACCGATTCCCAAAGCAGAAATTCCCGTCATCGAAAAAGCGACGGGAGCCAATGGCGAAGTATTTAATCTGACCGATTCTGTCTTCATTACCGAACCTTTTGGTACTCGTATTCCTGCTATTATTGATAGTTTTTATGCTGATGATCAAGGCGAAATCTGGGCGCGACTCAAACCGGTGGAAGTTAATCCCGATTGTCGCTGGGAACAGGCCTGCATTCGCTCTCAGGGTTTGGTAAAGGCCGAGTAAGACAGTTATCAGTTATCAGTTATCAGTTATCAGTTATCAGTTATCAGATTTGAGTTTTAAGTGTGCAGTATTAACAAGTAATTTAGATAATATCTCTTGCCTAGTTAATTTTTGAGGGTTCAAAAACGTCAAAAATAACGATTAAATTGCCTAATATCTGTAAATAGACCACTTAATTGATTATTATTCATTCTTAATTCTCCTGACTACTGACTACTGCCTCCTAACCAACCAAGACAATTTTTGATTTTTAGAAGAGGTCTGATGATTTGGCCTTCTCAAAAGGTTTATTGATCAAGGCTATGGTATGATTAAAGGTAGTTTGTCAGACTATGATATTTTTCATGATAATCTGTTTTTATCTGATATCATGTTGAGAAAAATTCACTCTCTAAATTTGGGTTTAAATTATGATAACTACATTCATTGAACGGGAAGCAGAACCAATTTTAATTAATGACTTAACCTGGAGAGAATTTAAAGCTGTTGAACAGCTAATCGAGCGCCCAGGGTTAAGGTTATCTTTTTTAGATGGAGTTTTGGAGATTAGAAAAATGCCAGGGAAAAAACACGAAACTATCAAAGAACGTATTGGTGCTTTACTAGAAATTTATTTAGAATTTTTGGGATTAGATTTTACTCCTACTGGTTCTGTCACCTTAGAAAATGAATTTGAAAAGGTTAAAAGAGAAGGTGATAAATCCTATGAATTGGGAGCCAATAGAAAACATCCTGATTTAGTGATTGAGGTGGTTGTTAGTAGTGGAGGAATTAATAAACTGGAAGCATACAAACGGTTACAAATTCCCGAAGTTTGGTTTTGGATGAATGATGAGTTATTGTTTTATAGTTTAGGAAATGAGGGATATAAAGCTGTTAGTAAATCGCAACTTTTACCGAGTTTAGATGTAGGTTTATTGATGCGTTGTATTAATACAGAAAATCATGCTCAAGCCCTGCGGGAATTTAGAGCAGGGATAAAAATTATTGAATCAACATAACAATAGAAAAATAGTAATCTTTTCTGCCTATCTAAAGATTATGGGTTAACTTAACAGTTGCAGAATGCCAAGAATTAAATTCTCAATATTCCAGCAAAAGGGAACAAGTTTTTAACCGTTTCATCGCCTCCGTATTATTAGAAGAAAGACGAGCAGGTAATATTCCTGCTTGGGAAGGAATTAGGATTATAAGAGAAAGGATTTAATAGCGATATTAATCCTTTAAAAGACAGTATTTTTTTTGAAAATGCTCTCATTTCATCAACTCAATAACCAGTCTAGATGATACTGTAAACATTGCTTGAGGTCGTAGCGTTGCTTGATAGTTTCCCTGGCATTTAAACGCAGATTTTGCCAACCCTGGGGATAATCTAACACTTCATCCACGCGATCGGCTATTTGTTGGGGAGAAAAGAAATCCACTAATAAACCATTTTCCCCATCAGTAATTAATTCTCGCACGGGGGGAGTATCGGAACCAATCACGACGCAACCCATGGCCATAGCCTCTAACATTGACCAGGACAGCACAAAAGGACGAGTAAGATAGATATGGGCGGCCGATGCCTGTAAAACCTGTTTATATTGACCGTAGGGCAGAGAACCGGTAAAATGCACCCGGGATAAATCCAAAGAAAGGCTTTCTAACATCAATTGTTTATAGGTTTTGCCGTCCGGTAGAGTTTTCCCATAAGCGACCCGATCCTCCCCGACAATCACGATATGACAGTTAGGCCGACGGGCTAAAATTAGGGAAACAGCCGTCATAAATTGGGGAAAACCGCGATAGGGTTCCATTCCCCGGGTTGCATAGGTGACAATCTCCTTAACACCGGATAAATCTAAACCTATCTCTGGAATCACTAACTGCACATCGGGACGGGGACAGAAATAGTCCGTATCGATGCCATCGTGTAAAACCGTCAGTTTCGAGTGAAATTCGGGGGGAAATTGTTGTTTTTGCCAGATAGTCGGCGATAAACCTCGATCGCAACTGACCAGATCGATCAGGATTGGCGCATTTTTAATTCTAATCCGGGCCTCGGCATCAGCATTAAGGGGATCCTCTGGATCAAAATCAGCATCGGAACCATGGGCATGATAAAACCATTCAAAATAGGCTAAAAACTTAGTTTTCGGGAAAATATCCTTGATAAATAGACCCGGCCCCCAGCCAGAATGTGCATAGACAATATCGGGATAAAATCCTTGATTTTTCAGTTGTTGGCAAACAGCATAAACCGCTTGACCTTGTAAAACCGCACTTTCAAGGGGACGGACATAATGATGGGTTTGGGGAGAAACAGCGCGACTTTCCTTGTAAATAAATTTTTTTACCCCCGCTATCTCTCCCTCTTGCCGGGTAGTGCCGAAAATAACTTGATTTCGGGGTTCTTGAGCTAAAACCGTGCTTAAATGGCGAAATTGGGCGGGAAAATTGGCATGAAGGAATAAAAATTTCATCGCGGGTAAAGGTTTAGAAAAAGCGATCGCTAATCGTACATTGTCCCTGAAAACGGAGCAGATGATCGCATAATACCAAAGCCATCATCGCTTCCACCATGGGGACCGCTCGGGGTAAAACACAAGGATCGTGTCTTCCTTTGGCTGCCAGGGTGGTTTCTTCCCCGGTGCGCGTCACGGTTTTTTGTTCTTTACCGATAGTCGCAGTGGGTTTAAAAGCGGTGCGGATAATAATATTTTCGCCGTTACTGATTCCTCCTTGGATGCCTCCCGAACGATTGCTAGTGGTGCGAATTTCCCCGTTATCATCGATAAAATACTCGTCATTGTGTTCGCTGCCGGTTAAGAAGGTTCCCGCGAATCCCGATCCGATTTCAAATCCCTTACTCGCGGGTAAGGACATCATCCCCTTAGCTAAATCGGCTTCTAGCTTATCAAAAACGGGTTCTCCTAGACCTTTCGGCACATTTCTGGCTACACATTCCACCACACCGCCGATCGAGTCCTTATTCAGGCGAATTTGGTCGATCAGGGCGATCATTTGGGCGGCCGTTTCCCCGTTGGGACAACGCACTATATTACTTTCCACCTCGTCGAGGGTGACGGTGTTGGGGTCGATGATTGCCTCAATATCTTTAATTCGCTTCACATAGCCGATAATCTCGACATTATAGACAGATTTAAGGATTTTTTTGGCGATCGCTGCTGCGGCCACCCGGCCGATGGTTTCCCGGGCCGAAGATCTGCCTCCTCCTTTCCAGTTGCGAATGCCGTATTTTGCTTCGTAGGTAGCATCCCCATGGGAAGGTCGGAATTTCTCGGCCATTTCGTTGTAATCTTGCGAGCGAGCATCCTGATTCCGCACTAAAATAGCGATCGGTGTACCGAGGGTTTTACCTTCAAAAACGCCCGAAATTATCTCACAAATGTCATTTTCCCGACGCGGGGTCACGATTCTGCTTTGTCCCGGTTTGCGACGGTCTAAATCGATTTGAATCTCCTCTTCGGAAATTTCTAAGCGCGGAGGACAACCATCGATAACCACTCCTACCCCACCCCCGTGAGATTCTCCAAAAGTGGAAACCCGAAATAGTCGTCCGAAAGTGTTACCCATAATCTCAATGTCTATTAAGCCTCAAGCTTTTATTGTACCTGAACGGTTATCAGTGATCAGTGATCAGTGATCGGATGTGAGTTTTTAGTGGACAGTCTTAAGTAGAAAATTGCCGTTTTCTTGTCACTAATACCATTTTTCAAAAGTAATCGCAGGGATGGTTAATTTCCCTTACCCCCAACCCCCCCAACCCCCCCGACATCGGGGAGGCAAGGGGGGAGAGGGGAGTAAAATGCCGGCTCTCTTATTCTTTGTGTGATAAGTTTAACTTATATAATACCGATCGATCTTTGTGTCCCTTGTGTCTTTGTGGTTCGTTCCATTTGCTCGCCAGCAGGAATGTATTTTAGAATACATTTTACCCACCAAACCCAAGAGAGTAAAATGGCTGCTACGAATAAAGGAAAATAGTATGATTACTGTTTACTGATCACTGTTCCCTGATAACTGAAAGGTCTTCTGTCTTCAGGTTAAGATGCCAAAAAAAGGCTATTCTTTACCTGATATAACCCGGCGAAAATTTGATGACTTCCTTGTTGGTTCACACTTACCCTTCTCTTGTCAAGGGTATTTTAATTAAACGTTACAAACGCTTTTTTGCCGATATACAATTGGACAACGGAGAATTAATTACGGCCCATTGCGCTAATACCGGACCGATGACAGATGTATGTGTAGAGGGTCAACCGGTTTATCTTTCTCGCAGTGATAACCCGAAGCGAAAATTAGCTTATACCTGGGAGATGATTCAACTGGGGGAGACTTGGGTGGGAGTTAATACCAATCTTCCTAATCAGGTGGTGAAAAATGCCCTGTTGCAGGGAGTTTTTCCCGATTTGGTCAAAAATGACACCGAGGTGCGATCGGAAGTGGCCTACGGTCAAAATAACGGCAGTAGAATTGATTTTCTTTTGACCCATGCTGATAATTCCCTCACCTATATCGAGGTGAAAAATACCACTTGGAATCGGGGAGAAACGGCACTTTTTCCCGATACTGTCACCACGCGAGGACAGAAGCATTTAAACGAATTAATGGCTTTATTGCCGGCAGCGGAAGCGATTATGCTCTACTTTATTAATCGGGGTGATTGTTACCGATTTGCTCCGGGGGATAGTAAAGATGCTAAATACGGGCAGTTATTGCGTCAAGCAGTGGCTAAAGGAGTCAAGGTTTTACCCTGTCGCTTCCAAGTGACACCCACGGGAATTAATTATTTAGGTTTAGCAGAATTGCAACTGTGAAACCAGTGGTTTAGAGGGGCCAGCTTTTGACAAAATCCCCCAGACCGCAACTGACCTTGAAAAGCTTAGAGACACAGTTACCTGTGTCTCTACTGGGGATTTTGTCGATACATATTTGAGGTAATTTGTCAAGGTTTTTGATAACTAAATTCCGTGGCGCATTTTCTCTAATTTCTGTTGCACCTTAGCATCGAGAGAATGGAACAAAAAACGCCCTTTGGGACTTTGAGAAGAACTCTGGGATTTTCTCAGACGACGACCGGTTAAATCCACCTCGATTTCCAGACGTTGAGCGGAAATCCACTGGGCCCCATAACCCATAACGGTCATTTTTTGGGCATTATCAGAGGTAGCGACGATAATCCGTCCGATAGCTGGGGCGCGATCGTGCCAAAAATCGGCACAGGTTTTCTCGATATAGGTGTCGGCGGTTTGAGCGTGAGCGGTAAAATAAACCGATAAATGGTTAGTGTAGCGTTCCTGGCTGCTGGGGGTGTCTTGAAAGTAGGAATCGAAGACGATTTGGGTTTGATAACCCTGATGGTGCGTGTAACCGATTAAGGTTTCAATTAACTTGTCTCGCGCCGGTTCGAGACCGTGGCGATCGCTAATTTTTTTCAGGGACGGCCAAGCGCCGATGACGTTGTAGCCGTCAACCAGCAGAAGGGAACGATCAGAAGAATTAAGCATGGCTTTGAGAGTAATTCGTGTGGCATTAAGGGCAGTTCTAAAAAACAGCGTCCTAATGATATTAACAAAAAATCTAGGATTCTCCCGCCGCACTTGCCAATAATCTCGCTTTTAATTCTAGGGCATTTCCCTGATCCGTTACCTTGCCACCCTCCAACAAAAATGCTCCATCGCTGTAATCCAATTCATCAAGGCGATGCGTCACCCAAAGGGCCGTAATCCCCCGGTTTTTGACCAATTTCTGCACTTGAGAGACTAATTCTATTTGGGTATCCCCATCCAAAAGGGCGGTGGGTTCATCAAAGAGCAAAACCTCGCAATGACGAGCTAAGGCCCCCGCAATGGCGATTCTTTGCTTTTGTCCGCCACTGAGAGCATAGATCGGTCGTTTTTCCATTTCTAATAAATTCACCGCCCCTAGGGATTCCCGCACCCGGGCCCGAATTGCCGGCGTGGATAAACCCTCGGATACCAACCCAAAGGCCACATCTGCCCCCACTGTTGGCATAACTAACTGATGGTCGGGATTTTGAAAAACAAAACCGAGGGGGTTAGGTATCTCTATTTCCCCGCGACTGGGTTTTAATAATCCCGCTAAGAGCCGCAGCAGGGTTGATTTACCGCTGCCATTTGTCCCCAACAACATCCAAAATTCTCCTCTGGGAACTTGCAAAGAGCAGCCATTTAATACTGATTTCCCATTCGGCCAGCTAAAGCAGAGGTCTGTTACTTTTATAGTCATGAATTATTAGCCTTTTCAGTTATCAGTTATCAGTGATCAGTTATCAGTGATCAGTTATCAGTTATCAGTTATCAGTGATCAGTTATCAGTGATCAGTTATCAGTTATCAGTTATCAGATTTGAGTTTTGAGTTTTCAGTGGAAAGTGTTATGTAGGCGGTTGCCGTTTTTTTGTCACTGATTACTGATTACTGCTCACTGATAACTGATTAAAGAACTATTCTGTGGCTCAAGCGACAAACCCCGGCGCTTTACCAGTGGAGGCAGCCCCGGATTTTTGTGACACAATCACCGCACTGATCTGATCGCTCAAAACCGCCACCTTTTTATCGGTTTGTTTTTCGCAGGTTAATTCTAATAATTCCGGATTCGGCGATCGCATAGCGTTAATAATTGTTTGATACAAAGCGTCTGCTGCTGCTTCTTCCTTGCGCTGCACGGAAATGGGGATGGGCGAGAGTTTCAGGGTAATATCGATCGAATACATAGTTTAGCGTTCCCTTCCAAAAAACAAGTCAAAAACCATTGTATAGCAGGGCTTGGGTGTTGGGGTTTTAGGGTATTAGTGATCAGATGTGGGTTTTCAGTTCACTGATTGCTGTTCACTGTGGGGATAACCCTAGCATCATAACCGATTAACTCTCGGCAGTTGCTGTGCAGAGGCGTTGTTAGCTGGCAATCACTTGCTTCAATGAATGTGCATGGTGCGTTCCCCAAAAATCTATCGGTACAGCAGTAGGGGTTGCATCAGGGAACGCACCCTACAGCTAAACTGATTTATAAGCTGTAAATATATTACGCTCCCTGTACAGTGATAGGAGTATTGATTGAAAACTATGAAGATCATTAGGATATATTTTTATGATCTACGAATACCCCAAACTTTGTAAGTCTTAGAACTACCTGGTTCTAGAGTGTTACCATCTAATCTAGAACCATCAGGAGATAAAATCAGTCTATCAATCCATCCACTATTCCAACGGAAAGTATAAGAATTGTTAGCTCCTCGCTCCCATCTACCCTGATCTCCTCTTGCCGACTTTAACGTTCCATTCCCATTAACAGTCATAATATCGCCATTAAACCATTTATATTGTCCAATAACTGGGCTATTCGTTTGAGCTATCAGGAATAAGTCTAGAGAGTCAGTAAATTCTATTTTGTTGTTATTTGCATTTTGTACAGAGTTTTTTTTAGCATAAGCATTTGTGGAGATTGTCATTCCTATAATGACCGTAAAAGTGGTCAAGCAAACAAGAAATTTGTTATACATTGCGTAAGTCCTAATTGGGAGCATCCCAATTTTGCCATAAGTATAAATGCTTAGAGACTAAAAACGTTAGCTAAGGCAAAATAAAGAGAAACAATTAAACGGTAGAATCATGAATACAGACCAAAAAGAACAACTAGATCAACATTTAAAAGCCATTGCTCAAATTCTAGTCGATAATACCCCAGAAGAACAACTACGTAGCTTTGAGGGCATTGAAACCGCCCTGCGAGACCATTGGCTGACTACATTGGGTCCTGCCATAGGCAATTTTTTTTTGAATCAGCAACAGGAACCCAAGCAGGGCGAACCAAAAGCGTAAGCAGTATCATAGGGAAAGTCAAGATAAGCGAGAAACAAGCCGATAAACTAGGATTAAGCAAGAATAATCGATTAAGTCCCATGCTGGAGAAATGTTGCTTAGGAGCAGTGGCTAAAGTCTCTTTTGAAGATGCGGAAAAATATCTCAAAATGGCGACAGGAATGGCAGTTTCAGGCAGTAGTCAACAGAGGCTTGTACAAAGATATAAATTTGAGGAAGCAGAAGCAAAGAGTCCGGTAGAAGCATTGAGTGTAGATGGAGGAAAAGTCAGAATCAGAACGCCCAAAGGACAACCGAGTCAAGGTCGAGATTACAAAGCAGTAAGTCTGCATGGTCAAGAATGTGCGGGATTTTTTCAGCAAAATGAAGAATTACTGGAATGGGTGAACCGTCAGCCCTTAACAGAGGTAGTCACCTGTTTAGGAGATGGTCATGATGGGGTGTGGAATCTGATGGAGAAAATCGGTGTTAAAAGGAGAGAAATATTGGATTGGTATCATTTAGTAGAGAATATGAATAAAATAGGCGGGTCAAACAAGCGTCTGAATAGAATCAAAGAGAATTTATGGAAAGGAGAGGTGAAAAGAGTTTTAGAGGAATTAGAGGGATGCAAAAAGAAACAGGCTATAAATTTCACCAAATATGTCGATAAACATCGAGAAAGAATACCCAATTACGAACTCTATCAATCCCAAGGGATTTGCATCGGTTCTGGAAGTGTAGAGTCAAAGATTAAGCAAATAGGTGCAAGAATGAAAATTGTGGGAGCACAATGGAAAGCAGAGAATGTTCCTCAGTATTTGAAGCTACGTTGTGCTTATCTCAACGGCGATATTGCCTGAGTATTTTTACTCATTGCAAAACTGGGATGCTCCCGTCCTAATTTTATTCATCTTTTATGATTCGTAAACTCTAAATATGTCAGTATATTACTTTCTGCTGGGGTTTAGCACAAGTGTTGAATCCTGCAACAAAACTTAACATTTACCGATAAAAAGCCCCTATCTCGCTGATATTTGTTAACATTTCATGACTTTATCCATCCAGTCTGGAGTTTAGACTAAGTACTGTGTTTCCATTCAATTAATTTCTCTAGCGAGTAGAGAGTTGTTAAGAAGTAATATAGCGATCGCACCACAGGATCAGCGATCGCAATAAAGTTGACAATGTTGACGCTCATCATTAGACCTCTTGCATAATTTTTTTATGGTATAATGGAGGATTTTGCTTTTTTCTCAATTCTTAGATTGAAGTGGAAAAAAGAATAAAATGTGATCTTAGGTCAGGAAATCATCTATAATTTTGCTATGTTTATTAGCAAAATTATGGATTATCAAAACTTATCAGATGAACAATTCAAACGCCGTTTCGGTGTGTATAAACAAACCTATAGAAAGATGGTAGAATCAGTAAAAAGTGTTGAAGCCGACTCTAATTCACCATCTAAAAGGGGACCGAAACCTAAACTATCTATAGAAGAACAAGTTTTAGTAACGTTAGAATATTGGCGAGAATATAGAACATATTTTCACATTGGTACAAGCTGGGAACTATCAGAATCAACTATAGGTCGGATTGTAAATAAGACGGAAAAAATGCTTTTACAATCGGGAAACTTCCGTTTAAAAGGAAAAAAAGCTTTACTCAATCAAGCAGAGATACCGGTCATAACGGTAATGGATGTAACGGAAACTCCCATTGAACGCCCCCAAAAGAAACAGAAAGATTTTTTGGGGGGTAAAAGAGGTTATCATACTTTAAAATCCCAATTAGTAGCTGATCAAAATACCGAGGAAATTATCTGTGTCTTTTGTGGGAAAGGTAGAGGTCATGATTTTAGTTTATTTAAAAAAAGTCGAGTTCGTTTTCATCCTTTAACTACCAGCATAGAAGACAGTGGTTATCAGGGAATAGCTGCATACCATAGTAATAGTTATACACCGAAAAAGAAACCGAAAAATAGAAAATTAACAGAGTTAGAAAAAGAGTATAACAAGGCTTTAGCCAAAGAAAGGATTATCATTGAACCTATAAATAGGAAACTCAAAATCTTTAAAATCTTATCCTGTAAATATCGGAATCGTCGTCGAAGATATAGTTTAAGAGTTAACTTGTTGGCGGCTATTTATAACTGTGAGTTAGGGATAGGTATAGCAGCTTCTTAAAAGTTGCCTAAAGATTAATCAAGTCAAGGAGAATTTATTCTCAATTTTTATAATTGAGATAGTTTGTGCCGCTTAAATAAAGAGGTTTTGATAACCAAATTAAAGCAGCTCTAAAGAGTTTTGAGTTAAAAGTTAAACTTCAAGTTTTCATTCAGGACAAATGTACTGATTAACTAATTTTTTGGGGAAAATTAGTTAACCCATCATTATAACATATAATTAATTTGCAAGAGTTCTATTGTATTGACGGTAGAAAAAAACGCTCTCAAAATGGTGAAAACCATTAATTGATGGTTTGATAGTTTTTTTTAAGCCTAACCCAGACTGGCTGCGTTTGCGGAAAACAGGCTGACTCGGCTGAATAAATAATAGCCAAGCAAATTGTGGGCATTGCCCACCCTACACAACTATTCATTTCAGAATTTAGAGGGTTAATATCATGACTTCTTCTCTTTTGCCGATTCTTCCTGCTGTTGACGATGTTTTGTTGAATTTCGCTCAATCTGATGGCTTTTGGGCAAATTTGGCCATCGCTTTTGGCACAAGTTATGATGTGGTTAAGGCGACAGAGTTACGACAGCAGTGGCAAAGCCGAGATTTTGGTCAACTTCCCCCAATTGAGGTACTTAGTGGTGAAGTTTTGGGGACGGCGAATGGTGCATATTCCAGCAGTACCAATAAGATTTATCTATCAGCATCTTTTTTAAATACGGCTTCGTCAGCAGCGATAGTTAATGTAATTTTAGAAGAAATTGGGCATTATGTGGATGCTCAAATTAATCAGACAGATAGCGCGGGAGATGAGGGGGCAATTTTTGCGGAGTTGGTTCAAGGTAACAGTCTGGATGTGGCAACCTTAGAGGCTTTACGAGCAGAGAATGACCAGACAACAATTATAGTAAATGGGGAAATTATTCAAGTAGAACAGGCGGATTTTACGGGGACTAATGGGAATGATAATATTACTGGAACTTCTGGGGATGATAACATTTCTGGGTTGGGAGGCAATGATACACTTTCTGGTCTAGCCGGAAATGACCGTTTAGATGGGGGTTCTGGGAATGATACTCTCTACGGTGGCACAGGTAATGATGTCTTTAACTTTGCCTACTATCAAAACAGTGATGTAGCGATGGATTTTGTCCAGGGACAGGACAAAATTGATGTGAGTAGCTTGAACCTGAGTGATTGGGCTACCCTACAATTACTAATTAGTAATGATGGCCAAAATAATGCGTTAATCACTACTTTTTTTGACGGTTATCAATCTCGGCTAAAACTCAATGGCATTAATCCGACTCTCTTACAGGCAAGTGATTTTATCTTTAATACAATTAACCTCAACCAGACTGTTAATGGTTCTGACTCTTCCTCGTCTGCTAATGATCAACTATTTGGTGGTTTAGGCAATGATACCCTCAGAGGATTTCGCGCTAATGATACTTTGTTTGGAGAACAGGGAGATGACCGTTTAGAAGGTGGTTCTGGGAATAATACTCTCTACGGTGGCACAGGTAATGATGTCTTTAACTTTGCCTACCCTCTAAACACAAACACCAGTGATGTAGCGATGGATTTTGTCCAGGGACAGGACAAAATTGATGTGAGTAGCTTGAACCTGAGTGATTGGGCTACCCTACAATTACTAATTAGTAATGATGGCCAAAATAATGCGTTAATCACTACTTTTTTTGACGGTTATCAATCTCGGCTAAAACTCAATGGCATTAATCCGACTCTCTTACAGGCAAGTGATTTTATCTTTAATACAATTAACCTCAACCAGACTGTTAATGGTTCTGACTCTTCCTCGTCTGCTAATGATCAACTATTTGGTGGTTTAGGCAATGATACCCTCAGAGGATTTCGCGCTAATGATACTTTGTTTGGAGAACAGGGAGATGACCGTTTAGAAGGTGGTTCTGGGAATGATACTCTCTACGGTGGTTTAGGAGATGATACTGCCGTCTATTCTGGCAATCGCTCTCAGTATTCATGGATTAGCAATCAAGGAGTATTTACGATAACAGATTCAGTAGCTAATCGAGATGGCATAGACAATTTATACGGCATTCAAAAACTACAATTTTCCGATCAAATTGTAACAATTGCTCCTGAGGAAGATTTCCCTAGTATTACTCTTGCGGTTTCTCCCAGTAGTGTGACAGAAGACGGGACACAAAATCTCGTTTATACCTTCACTCGTACCGGTTCCACAACCAATCCTTTAACGGTTAATTACAGTATTGGAGGGACAGCAACCAATGGAACCGATTACGCTTCTATTCCCACGGGTGTCATCTTTGCGGCTAATTCAGCGACTGCGACTGTAACAGTTGACCCCACTGCTGATACTACAGTAGAAAGTGATGAAACTGTCATTTTAACCCTTGCTGCGGGGACAGGTTATACAGTAGGTACGACCACCGCAGTTACTGGGACAATTACCAATGATGATACCACTGTCACCTCTCAACTCTCCATCAATAATATTACCGTTGTCGAAGGCTTAGATAATAATGCAATCCTCACCGTTACCGTAAATACCCCCAATCCGCAACCAATTAGCTTCAACTATACCACTGCACCCATTGATGCTACCGCCAATGTAGATTACACTAGCAAAACCGGAACTATCACCATTGCACCTAATACTTCCACCGCTACTATTAGCATTCCCATCCTCAATGATAACCTTAATGAAGCCGATGAAGCCTTTACAGTAACCCTGTCAAATCCCCTTAATGCTACCATCAATCCCGAAGGAGGAATAGGAGAAGTTATCATTACTGATACTTGGCAAACCAGTCTCACTCGCACCTTACCCAACAATGTCGAAAACCTCAGACTAATTGGCAGTAATAATATTAATGGTACAGGTAACGCTGGTAACAATAATATCACTGGAAATAGTGGCATTAATCAAATCAATGGAGGTGCGGGAATTGATACTTTAACCGGTGGTTTAGGTGCAGATACCTTCGTCTTCCAATTTGGCCAATCTACCATATCAACAAGCGATCGCATCACGGATTTTGCTATCAATACTGATAAAATCGACTTATTAACTCAAGGTGGTTCCGCTATGAGTGCGCCTAGCAGTTTCAGTCGCGCTGCTGATAGCACTGCTACCACTTTAGACAATTTAGTCAATCAAGTATTTACTGATGCTAATGGAGCGATTACAGGTAATCAAGGATTAGCGGTTAATAGTGCCGCCTTAGTGCAGGTAACAACCGGTGCAATAGCTGGAACTTACCTCGTTATTAATGATAGCGCGGCTGGCTTCCAATCCAGCAATGATTTATTAATAAATATCACCGGATTTACTGGCACTTTACCAGCTTTAGGGAACATTCCAGTGGGTAATTTCTTTGTTTAATTAAGTAGGCGTAGTGGATTGTTTCAACTAATTTGGTACATTAGAAAAATGCTATAAATTCTATAATCTAAGACTTTAAGCCGAAATCTATTGCCCGATTTTAGCTGAAACAGTCCACTACAAGATCAGGCGCTCGCATTAAATACGTTTTATTTACCTCAATAACTCTGTTGCTTCTTTTAAGACTTGAGTAATTTCAGGTTTGTGACAACTAATTACATCGTTTGGTAAATGCTTGTGATGGGGAAAAGTAGAGAGATTGGGAAAGTGAGGGGTACTATCATAACGAAAAACTAGGTTGTTTTTTTCATCTTGGAAATGGTAACGATAATCTAGGAATTCTAAGTAATTGTCTGTGATTACTATAGCTTCGTTTATTTCTAATAAATGGGGCTGCTTGAAACGCAACCTAATTCTTAAGTTGGCTCTTTGTGATGTCAGTATTTCTTCTTGATAACGTTCTACATAAGCATTTTCACACTGCACAATTGCTTGCTCTACTTGATTGAGGTAATCAGATAAAAGTTTAAGCAGCATGATTTAATATTTGTTCTAATTCTTGACGCAAAGCAAGGTAATGACGATAATCGTTTGCCCATTCTATAAATATTATATCATCTGATAATGTTCCCTGATTGTATTGGTTATAAAAATCTTCGGAATCCATTTTATGTTGGTTCTCATAAACGCTAAGTCGCTTGGCAACAGCAATCAAAGCATCTAAAGATGATGTATATTGAATGGTCTGTTTACGCATTTTTCTTTTACCCCAAAATAATGATATTTTGATTATAAACGATCGCGCTCAAACAAAAACATAAATCGTAGTGGACTGTTTCAGCTAAAATAAGGCAATAGATAAACCTAACTGAGGACATCAATCATGGGAAGAGGTCGCAGTTGAAACAATCCAGTAGGGTGCGTTAGGCGGCCATCAATTCGGTCAAAAAACCAAAATTAACAATCCGCCGTAACGCACCACCTCTATTATTAAATCGGTGCGTTACGCTATTGCGCTTCACACCCTACAGGCTAATCTTTGTGTTCTTTGTGTCTTTGTGGTTATGATGAATCAATCAAATCCCAATACTAATCAATCTATTCCCGTAGAGATAATTGCTTCCCGTAATTTCATTGATTGGTTAGAGTCTCAGCAGATTAGTCTGGCTTTTACTACCTATCAAAGTTCTCGACTGATGTTTTTAGGAGTTAACCCTCAAAGGGGGATGTCGGGATTTGAGCGGATATTTGACCGCGCCATGGGTTTATATACTACCCCAGAAAGGATTTATCTTAGTTCCCGCTATCAAATCTGGCAACTAGATAATGTGCTATCATCCCCACAGCTTTATGATGGTTACGATAAACTTTATATCCCCCGTATTAGTTATACTACTGGGGATTTAGATATTCACGATTTGGCAATAGAAAATCTATCTAAAAGAATTATATTTATCAGTACCATGTTAAATTGTCTGGCGACAGTCAGCGATCGCCATAGTTGTATTCCTCTATGGAAACCGTCGTTTATTTCCGCTTTAGTCAATGAAGATCGTTGTCATCTCAATGGTTTAGCTTTGGTAGATGGGAAGGCGCGTTATGTTACCGCTTGTAGTCAATCAGATGTGGTGGATGGGTGGAGAGACAGAAGACAAACTGGCGGTTGTGTCATTGATATTCAGTCTAATGAAGTAATTGCTACTGGTTTATCTATGCCTCATTCTCCCCGATTTTATCAGGGTAAGTTATGGTTATTAAATGCGGGTACGGGTTACTTTGGTTATATTGATCAAAATAAGGGCATTTTTGAGCCTGTTACTTTTTGTCCTGGTTTTCTGCGTGGTTTAGCATTTGTCGGAAATTATGCCATTGTTGGATTATCTAAAAATCGTGGGGTAGATAAGACTTTTTCGGGGTTAATCTTAGATGATAATTTAATGGCTAAAGAAGCAGATCCTCGCTGTGGTCTGCTAATTATTGACTTGAAAACAGGTGAAGTTGTTCACTGGATACGCTTAGAAGGTGAAGTGACTGAACTTTATGATATACAAGTCTTAGAAGGAGTTAAACGTCCCCAAGCTTTAGGATTTCAAAATGATGACATCAGTAAAATTATTACTCTTGATCCTATTTCTCCTTTAGTTGGAGGAAATCTAGCAAATAATCAGCCTGATACTTCCCCAGCAGATACCCTTTATCAGCAAGCATACACCTTGCAAAAACAGCTTAAGCTTGAAGATGCGATCGCTCTCTATCAACAATTAATTAATCAATCTCCCCAATATGCAGCTGCTTGGCATCAGTTGGGGGTAATCATGGATAGTTTAGGACAAATTGATCAAGCTATTTTGGCTTATAAGCAAGCTTTATTGATTAATCCTAATTATGCAGAAACTCACAATAATTTAGGAATAATAGCAGTTAGCAAGGGAGATTTAGACGAGGCGATTATTTGCTTTAACCACGCTATTTGTGGCAATCAAAACTATGCTTTTGCTGATAATAATTTAGGTTTAGTCTTACAAATGCAGGATAAGTTAGGGGATGCTGTGGTCAATTTTCAAGAAGCAATCAGGAAAAACCCTAATTATCCAGAAGCACACTTTAATTTAGGAAATGTGTTACAACTACAGGGAAAGACTGAAGAAGCGATCGCTTATTTTCAAACAGCAATTAAGCTTAATCCTAAATACATTAAAGCTTATAATAGTTTGGCTTTAGCTTTAGGAAGACAGGACAAAGTAGAAACGGCTATGAGCGTATTTAAGCAAGCTTTAGCTATTCAACCTAATTCCCCAGAGGCTTTTGCTTGCTTATTTTCTATGAAGGAAATGACTTGTAATTGGGAGACAAGAGAAGCTGATTTAATCCAACTTTGGCAATTAACCGAAAACCAGTTACAAGAGGGAAAATCTACCGCAGTAACTCCCTTTGATACCTTATATAAACCTTGGTCTGCTAGTCAACAGTTAAAAGTAGCTTGTAACTATGCTCAAGAGGTTAAAAGACAATTAGCCTTAGGGACTAAACCCCTCAACTTTAACCATTCCCGCACCCGATCTGGACGATTAAAAATAGGTTATTTATGCCATGATTTTCGTAATCATCCCACCAGTCATTTGATGCAAAGTGTCTTTGGTTTACATGATCGCGCTAACTTTGAAATAATTGCCTATTCCTATGGTCCTGATGATGGTAGTGAGTATCGTCGTCGCATTGCCAATGATTGCGATCGCTTTTATGATATTGCTACTTTATCAATTACGGAATCTGCACAACGTATTTTTCATGATGGGGTGCATATTTTAGTGGATTTGATGGGATATATTGATAAAGCGCGGACGCAAATATTGGCTTTAAAACCTGCACCGATTCAAGTTAATTATTTGGTTTATCCGGGGACAATGGGAGCAGATTTTATCGACTATATTATTGGTGATGCCATAGTTACACCACCAGAGTCTGCTGATAATTTTACTGAAAAATTAGTAATTTTACCGGATAGTTATCAGGCTAATGATTATCAACAAATTATATCATCTAAACCTGTTACTCGTTCCCAGTATGGTCTTCCTGAATCGGGTTTTGTCTTTTGTTGTTTCAACCACACCTATAAAATTGAGCCGCAAATATTCACTGTATGGATGCAAATTTTGGCTAATGTTCCAGGTAGTGTGTTATGGTTATTTTCGAGAGTAGCTGAAGCGGAAGCAAATCTACGTCGGGAAGCACAAGCGCGAGGAATTGAGGGCGATCGCTTAATTTTTGCCCATCTCGAACCTAAGCCGGAACATTTGGCGCGACATCAACTAGCTGATTTATTTCTTGATACTTTATACTATAATGCTCATACTACTGGGAGTGATGCTTTATGGGCAGGTTTACCGATTATAACTTGTCCTGGTGCAACTTTTCCTTCCCGTGTTGGTGCTAGTTTACTGACAGCTATTGGCCTACCTGAATTAATTACTAAGAATTTAGATGAGTATAAAAATTTAGCGATTAATTTAGCAAAATCTCCTGATAAATTGCACGAAATTAAACAGAAACTAGCCCAAAATCGTCTTACTTATCCGTTATTTGATACCCTTCGTTTTACCCGCAATTTAGAAAAAGCTTATCGGACAATGTGGGATATTTATGCTGCGGTAAAATCACCAGAGATGATCAGGATAGCCAATTGATCACTGGAATTATCAGGGTAAGCGCATCTTAACAATCCTTGACAAAATCAACTTTATCCCTCCCAGTTTTCACGGTACTTGGCCAGAAAAATCAGAAAAAGTATCGGTGTTTTTTTGAGAATTAAAGCTTATTTTCATAGATTAAATTTCCTTGACAAAATGACTTATATGTGTTAGCAAATTAAGTCCTAAAATTGAATTACCTTGCTCATTTAACAGAGGACTATAACAAGCGATCGCTCCCTGTTGCGGTACAATTGATAATAGGGCCCCACTGACTCCCGATTTAGTGGGAAAACCTACATCAAGGGCGAATTGTTGGGAAGCTTCATAGAGTCCACAATTAGTCATAATTTCTAGAATAATTTCACCAAAAGGAGCAGCTAAAATCAACTTACCTAAATTAGCAAGATCGGCAATTTTTCCAGATAAACAACAGATTCGATTGTAGGTTTCTAGGGCTAAATAACGATGACTAATATAACCATTTTTTTCTAATTCTAAGCTTAAAGCTTGATTGTGTGCATTAGGATAGGAGTGAACAGAATCAAGCACAGAGCCATCGAGAAATAATTGACAATTACCCATTTCATTTAACCATAAAAGCAAATTTTCACAGCGAGATTCTGGCGTTTCTCCTGCTAATAAATCCGCTAGAGCGATCGCACCACTGTTAATCATAGGATTACGGGGAAAACAGCGATCCTCTTGCAGTTGAGTTAAAGAATTAAAAGGATAACTAGAAGCTTGTTTTCCCACGCGCCGAAAAACAACATCTTCCCCTAAATGACTTAAAAGATATAATAACAAAAAGGGTTTAATCACACTCATCAAAGGAAAAGTTAAAGTTTCATCTCCCCAAGACAAAATCTCCCCCTCAAGACAGTGAATCTGGAGAGCGAAAACATCGGGATTAACTTGGTTCAAAACCGGTATATAATAGGCAGTCTGACCCTTCCTATCCGATAAATGCACTTCCCCGACCCAAGCTTGTATATCTTCCACCCTTAATCTAGCTAATCGGTTCATTTGTTTAATCCATGTACTCAGTCAAAGAAGCAGAATCTATAATTTTAACTCAAATTCAACCCCGACAAGAAACAGAAAAAGTTTCTCTAGAGGCAGCTTTTGGGCGCATTTTAGCCGAAGATATCAGCAGTGATTTAGACTTTCCCTACTGGGATAATTCTGCTATGGATGGCTATGCTGTCCGCTACGAAGATGTCAAAGACACTAATCCAGAAAATCCCGTTACTTTAAAGATTATCGCCGAAATTCCCGCCGGCAAAGTCCCGGAAATAACCATTAATCCTGGACAAACAGCCCGGATTTTTACCGGAGCGATGTTACCCGCCGGCAGTGATACGATTATCATGCAGGAAAATACTGACAAAAAAGGGGAGCGAGTGGCGATTCTTATCCCTCCCGAAAAAATAGGTCTTTTCGTGCGTCAACGTGGCACATTCTATCAAGCAGGAAATACCCTATTAAAAGCCGGTATTGCCCTTAATTACCCAGAAATGGCGGTTTTAGCCACGGCACAAGCTACCGAATTAACAGTTTTTTCCCGTCCCCAAGTGGCAATTTTCTCCACGGGAGATGAATTAATTAATCCCGATGAAACCCTACAAAAAGGTCAAATTATTGACTCAAATCGCTACGCTTTAACCGCATTTGTCGCCAGTTTAGGGGCAATTCCCAGACCTTTAGGTATAATCAAAGATAGTCCCGAACTTCTCAGAGAAACTATCAGAAAAGCAATTAATTCTAGTGCTATCGTCCTTTCCACCGGTGGTGTTTCTGTAGGAGATTATGATTATATCGAGGGAATTTTAGGGGAATTAGGAGGAAAAATTCTGATTGGCAGCGTTGCTATTCAACCGGGTAAACCCTTAACCGTTGCCACTTTTCCTAATGGTTGTGTTTACTTTGGTATCCCCGGTAATCCCGTCTCTGCTTTAGTTTCCTGTTGGCGCTTCGTGCAAATGGCAATTAAAAAATTATCGGGATTGACAGATTATCAGAACAAATTTCTGCGAGTTGTCACCCGCGATACTCTCAAATCTCAGGGACAAAGAGAAGTTTATCTCTGGGGAAAAATAGAAATTATCGAGGGAGTTTATCAATTTCAACTCGCTTCTGGACAACACAATTCGGCTAATTTAATTAATTTAGCCGGTACTAATGCTTTAGCCATAATTCCCCAGGGTAAAACTACTATACAAGCAGGAGAAACAGTAGAAGTTATGATAGTTTCCTAAAAAAATACCTAACCAAATTTTTGGCTAGGTAGCTGGTTATAATTAAATTGAAGATAGATTTTGGGTTCGATGCCCCCTTGATAAGTAGGGTTGATTCAAGGTAGGGTTGATTCATGAATCAACCCTACCTTCCCTTAATAAGGGGGGTGTCTGATAGTTTTTAACACCTAACTACTTAGGTATCCATCAATTTACTCCTTTGAGTGAAAATGTTGCTAGATAATTTAACCAACACCAATTAATGAACCCTGCAATTTAACATCGTCGCTACCTTTGTATATATCGGCTAATTGACTAATATTTTCTAACTCAATTGCGGGAGTAGTTCGTTTAATTAAACCAGTTAAAACTTTACCCGGTCCCACTTCGATCGCTTTTTCCACACCCACATCCGGCAATCTTAACATAATTTCTCGCCAGCGAACCGAGCTAGTCATCTGCTGGATTAGATATTTTTTTAATTGTTCCCCGTCCTGGGTAGGATTGCTCGGATCGACATTAGAAATCACGGGAACTTTCGCTTTTTGGAAATTAACCAATTCTAAAATCTGCTGAAATTGAATAGCGGCATTTTCCATCAAAGGAGAGTGAAAAGCGCCGGATACTTTTAATGGCATAACCCGCTTAACTTTCACTTGACCTAATACCAAATCCACCGCTTCAGGAGTCCCAGAAATCACCACTTGTTCGGCACTATTATCATTAGCAATAACTACATTTTCCGTCTGATTAATCACTGTCTCTAGACTGGTGCGATCAAATTTCATTAAGGCGGCCATTTTACCACCTTCGGCCGCATCCATCAAACGGGAACGGTTTTGAACTAGATTTAATCCTGTCTCAAAATTAAACACCCTGGCCGCATACAAAGCGGAATATTCACCGAGACTATGACCGGCAACTAGATCGGGAAAATGACCTTTTTCTTGCAACAAATCCGCTAAAATACTCTCCACCACAAATAAACAAGGTTGGGTATAAAGAGTACGAGATAGGGTTTCTTCATCCCCTTGACATTTTTCCAGGACTGACCAACCAAGAATTCTTTCTGCTATTTCTAATCTCTCTTGGCCAAGTGCGCTTTCCGCTAAATCTCCAATCATTCCTAACGCTTGCGATCCTTGTCCCGGGAATATCCACGCTGTTTGCATAAGTTCTTAAAATAGATAGATAGATGTGTTTGGGTCAGTGATCAGTTATCAGTGATCAGTTATCAGTGATCAGTTATCAGTGATCAGTTATCAGTGATCAGTTATCAGTTATCACTGATCAGATGTGAGTTTTTAGGTTACTGTTTACTGTTTACTGTTTACTGTTTACTGGTTACTGGTTACTGTTTACTGGTTACTGAATTAATCTCCCCAACGGAAGATAATCCCACCCCAAGTTAAACCGGCACCAAAGCCGGAAGAAGCAATAATATCACCTTTTTTGACCTTACCACTCCTGACAGCTTCATCGAGGGCTAGAGGAATCGATGCTGCGGAAGTGTTGCCATACTCGCTGAGATTGCTGATCACTTTTTCCGGAGGCAGTTTCAGGCGCTCGCTCACCGCGTCCATAATTCTTTGATTAGCTTGGTGCAAAACTAGCCAATCGATATCACTGGTGGTTAAATTAGCCCGATAGAGAGCTTTTTCGATGACCTCTGGCACTTTCGCCACGGCAAAACGATAGACTTCCCGTCCGTTCATCGTTAGGGGCTTATAGGTCCCTTTTTGAACCCTTACCCCCTCCTTAAGGGGTAATTCTTCCCCCTGATAGGCGAGATTAAGAGAACCATTCTGGCTGCCGTCGCTATGGAGTTCAAAACCGAGAATGTTATCTTTTGTATCATTTGCTTGACAAACCACCGCCCCTGCCCCATCCCCGAAGAGGACACAGGTAGCGCGATCGTTCCAATCCACCCAACGGGAGAGAACATCGGCCCCGATAACCAAGACATTGCGGTAAGTACCAGTACGGATAAACTGAGTGGCGGTGACTAATGCCACCAGAAAACCCGAACAGGCGGCGGTGAGATCAAAAGAGATCGCCCGATTTGCCCCGATCTGACTTTGAACTTGGGCGGCGCTACCGAACAGATCATCGGGGGTAGAAGTAGCCAAGAGAATCAGATCGATGTCCCTAGGTGATACCTGAGCCATTTCTAGAGCCTTAATCGCCGCTTGGGCCGCTAGTTGGCTTAAAGACACCGATTGATCCGCTAAATGCCGTTGACCGATGCCTGTACGACTTTTAATCCACTCATCGGAAGTCTCGACAATTTGGCTGAGTTCTTCATTACTAAGAAATTGCCCTGGTGTGGCCGATCCACAACCGGTAATGACGACGGCTGCCCCGAATCCGTTCAAAATATTCCCCCTTTTTCAGTTATCAGTGGGTCAGTTATCAGTTATCAGTTGACGGCTTAATCTTCACCGTTCACCGACAACTTTTTTAATTGATGATGGTGGTCATTGTAGGCTTGAATGCGCTCAGAAACGCGATTATCGACGGCATTTTTCGCCTGTCGGATGGCGTTAAAAATTGAAGGCGCTTGGGAACTGCCGTGACTGATCACACAGACCCCATCGACTCCAAATAACAGCGCACCACCGTGTTCTGCGTGATCCATGCGTTGTTTGATCTGTTTAAGATTGGGTTTAATTAAAGCCGTCCCGACTTTACCCTGTATCCCCTTAGGTAATTCCTCTTTGAGAATTTGTAGGATAATTCCCCCCACCGCTTCGGCAAATTTTAACAGGACATTACCGACAAAACCATCGCAGACGATCACATCAAATTGTCCCGATAGCACATCCCGGCCCTCAGCATTGCCGATAAAGGGTATTTGCTGGTTATTTTCCAATAATTCGTAGGTTTTTAGGGCGAGATCGTTACCTTTGCTGGCTTCTTCGCCAATATTGAGTAAACCGACTTGCGGTTCTTCAACACCCATAACGTATTTACTGTAAATTGTCCCCATTAGGGCAAACTGCTCTAAATATTTGGGTTTACAGTCCACATTCGCCCCGACATCGAGAATAATCACCGATTTACCCGCCAACATCGTCGGCAGCACCGCACCGATCGCCGGGCGATCGATTCCTTTTAAACGACCTAAACGCAGTAACGCTGCCGCCATGGCCGCTCCGGAGTGACCAGCGGACACCACCGCATCGGCGCGATTTTGTTTGACTAAATCCATGGCCACATTAATCGAGGCCGCTGGTTTGCGACGGATAGCGGTGATCGGCTCTTCGTCCATGGCCACCACTTCCTCTGCGTGGACGATCGTGAGATTCTTGGGACGGGGATGATGCTGGAAATAAGCCTCAATCCGTTCAGAATCGCCGACTAATAATACTTCTACATCTAATTCTTCGGAAGCTCGCATCGATCCCGCGATAATCTCGTTGGGAGCGTAGTCACCTCCCATCGCATCTACCGCGATTCTTGCCCGATTTAATGCCGTTTCTGCCATTGAGTCAGTGGGATAGAAATCTTTAATAAGTTGAGCGGCAGCTCTTGAGAAAAGCTGGCCGATCGAGGATTAGTGTTTTCTGATCGAGCAATTGTTAAAAATTACCAATCATCTCTATACAATAAGGCATCATTGCGATTAAGGAAAAGATGTTCTCAGTTTTTAATTTGGCAGTTTTCGGCTTTCTCTTCGGTTGGCTGGGGGGGCAATCCCAACCGATCGCCAATATTCCCCTAATTTCTTGGCAAAATCAACCTATTTTCGACCTTCCCACCGATCCTGATCCGCGGGTGGCGGCGATCGTGGCCGATTATCTGCAAGACTTGACGAAAAAAGGTTTAAACTCTAGTCAACAACGGGTCTTAATTGAGACGGAATGGGCTGATTTAGCCGATCATCAGGGTAATCTGCCCGCTTCGGGGGCTTCTTTAACTAAAATCGCCACTACTCTCGCCGCCGTGGAAACCTGGCCTCTCGATCATCGTTTTGCTACTCGTTTTTACAGCACGGGAGAGGTAAAAAACGGGGTGTTAGAGGGAGATTTAATTATTGAAGGGGAAGGGGATCCGCTTTTTGTCTGGGAAGAAGCGATCGCAGTGGGCAATGGCCTCGATCAATTAGGCATCCGTCAGGTCAAAGGCGATCTGATCATTACGGGTAAATTCGCCATGAATTTTCAAACCGATCCCCTCAAAGCGGGAGAATTGTTGAAAATTGGGCTTGATCAATCGAAATGGTCAAAAGAAACCCAAAAAGCTTTTCAGAGCCTTCCTAGCGGCACACAAGCCCCACAGGTGAAGATTTTGGGCATGGTTCGAGCCAGTCCAATTCGCCCCGAAAATGCCCGATTATTATTGCGTCATCAGTCCTTGACTTTAACGGAACTGTTGCGTCAGATGAATATTTATAGTAATAACGTCATGTCAGAAATGTTAGCGGAGCTGCTCGGTGGTCCGGCAGCAGTGGACGCAATTAATACTAAAATTACCGGGGTAGGAGCGGAAGAAATTCAATTAATTAATGGTTCGGGATTGGGTGTAGAAAATCGCTTGTCTCCCCGGGCAGTTATTGAGATTCTCAAGGCCTTGGATCGCAAGTTAGCCAATCAACCGATTAAAGTAGCTGATTTATTTCCGGTGGGGGGACGCGATACCAAAGGAACTATGCAGTGGCGGGCCATTCCTAAAGGAGTGGTGATTAAAACTGGAACTTTAGCCCAAGTTAGCGCTTTAGCCGGAGAAATTCCCACCCAAGAAAGGGGTAAAGTTTGGTTTGTAATTATGAATGCTGGTAGTGGCAATATCGAGGGATTCAGAAATCAGCAGGATCGGGTGTTACAAGCTTTAGATCAACACTGGCAAATTCTCCCGGAAGCTACTAAAGGATCGATTCCTGAAAGGGCTTTTTTAGGTGATCCCAGTCGGGTAAGTCAGGGTTTCTAAGGGGTTGATATCAACTTGACAATCAAATTTAGTTTGGTGATGAGGAACTTTAGCAAGGTTTTATATTCACTTTTGCCGATCAACTGACTACTTTTCTGCCATTTTCTCCTTGTCTTTGCTGCCAATCGGGAAACATCGCATCTCCATCATAGTGACAAAATTTTGCCAGTTTTTCCCGAAATTGAGCAAAGGATGCGTGGTTAAACGCATCCTGGAATTTTCAAGGATAAAAACACATTTGCGGCAAAGCAAGGGATTCTTCCCAACCCATCATGAGATTGAGACATTGTACCGCTTGTCCCGATTGTCCCTTTACTAAATTATCGATCGCTGACATCACTATCACTCGATCGGTTCTCGGATCCACTTCAATACCGAGATAACATAAATTAGTACCACAGGCCCACTTAGTTTGTGGATAGACTCCCCCGGGTAGGATTTTGACAAAGGGAGAAGCGCGATAAAAAGCATTGTAAATAGTGATTAAATCATCCCGCACCAGATTGGGATCTCGCAAAGTTGCGTAAACTGTGGACAGGATACCCCGAACCATGGGCATTAAATGGGGAGTAAACTGGACGCGCACCTCATGACCGGCTAAATCACTGCAAATCTGCTCAATTTCGGGAGTATGACGGTGTTTTCCCGCTACATTATAGGCCCCGATCGAACTATCTGCTTCTGCCAATAACATATTAATCTTAGCTTGTCTTCCCCCTCCCGAAGTTCCTGATTTGGCATCAATAATCGTGGTTTCCGGGATAATTAAACCCTGTTTTAACAGGGGAGAAATCGCCATTAAACTAGCAGTAGGATAACATCCGGGGCAACCGATCAAAGAGGCATTTTTAATATCTTCCCGATAAAGTTCCGGTAAACCGTACACAGCCGTAGATGCGATCGCTTGATCCTGACGTTCCTTGCCATACCATTTACTATAGGTTTCTAGGCTAGTAAAACGATAATCTGCCGACAGATCCAAGACTTTACAGCCTTTAGCGAGCAAAGGAGGGGCTAAATCACAGGCTAAACCATTGGGTAAACCCAAGAAAACCACTTGACAACGGGAGGCAATTATCTCCAAATCGATCGCCTCCACATTAAGATTAATACTATGACCGAGATGGGGATATAAATCACTGTAGGGTTTCCCCGCACTACTATCGCCCCCCAGATAGACTAATTCGACAAGGGGATGTTCTTTGAGCAAACGTACCAACTGTACGCCACCATATCCCGAAGCACCGACAATACCCACTGAAACCTTCTGTCCTTGCGTCATTTCCCTTGTTCCTAAAAATTCTTATCGTTAATATAACGCTTTGCTATGGCCGAATTTTAGCCTAACCGGCAGGATTTAAATCAAAAAACTTCCTGTAAAAATCTAGTATCTCGGCCGGGTTGTCCATAAACCGTCAATAGACCTCTTGTAAAAATCAAAAATTGTTGTTAGGGTTAGGAGTCAGTAGCCAGTAGCCAGTAGTCAGGAGAATTAAGAATGAATAATAATCAGTTAAATGGTCTATTTATAGACTTTATGCTATTTAATGCTTATTTTTGCCGTTTTTGAACTCTGAAAAATTAATTATGCAAGAGGTTTAATTTCTCTTGATCAATAGGCTGTTATCTTAATGATGAGGTACAAAGTTTTCCTTTTATGATGCCAAATTAAGTACCTAAGCAAAATTAATTACACATATCTAACCACCTCTTGCCTCTTGCCTCTTGCCTCTTGCCTATCTTCACTAGGAAATTAATTTTGCACGACTACTTAGGTTAAAATTCATCCTCAGGAGAAAAGCTGTAATTCAATCCCCCATATTTAAAATTTTGATCGCACTGTAAATTCATAATCTCCCCCCGGTTCTAACTGATAATCGTAGCGTTCTAAAAACCGATTCAAGGGTTCAAAAATCAAAGCCCTACCTAGGGAAGGTTGTACTAATAACTTGCCTTGAAGAAAATGCCATTGAAAACGCCATTGATATTCTTCCGTCCGCACTTCCCCCTCTAATTTACCCGTTTGCCAAGATTGCTTAATTATCCGCACATAAGCCGTGCTTTCTGGTCGATTGCCGCCACTCACCTGAACCCTACCTATAGATTAAATATCAAACATTAAGATAGCGAATTAATCCTTGTTTGTCATTACTTGAGCCAATTTTCTCGACTCTATTCTGGGGAAGTGACTTCATTAACCTTAGAAACCAAGACATTTAATTGAAAAGGTCGCCCCATTTCCTTAGTAATAAATTCTTCCAACAATTCTACCTGTCTGGGGGTAATGCTTTCCGCAGTTCTTACTACTAATCTCACCCGGGGAGGTTGCTTGAGCCAATTAATCGAAGATTCCAATAATTCTGCCCGTTGAAAAGTAATCGTTCGTTGTAATAAAGCTTTTTTGATCAACCTTTCTAAGCGAGCTTGATTAGCCAGAGTTGCAAAACTTATTCCTAACGGAATTAGCAAAACTGCTGTCAGGATAGAAGTCAAAATTAGAGCGTTACGCGCCCGATGAAAATTAGAATAACCCGCCAGCAAAAAGACCAACAAACAGGAGAGAGCAATGCCTAATAAATTGGTAATATATAACAGAGTTGCCCCCAAACTTAGGATCCAATTGCCTTGGGATAATCCTAAACCGATCGTACAAACTGGCGGCATTAAAGCTACGGCGATCGCTGTTCCTGCTAAAGTACCTGAAATTTTCGGTTCTATTTTGGCATAACCACTGATTGCCCCCGCGGTAATTGCCACTCCTAAATCTAAAAGATTCGGTTGAGAACGGGCTTGAATTTCACTACCAAATTCAGAAATTCCGATCAATAATCCTAGCAACCAAGCTATCGCTAAAGCGATAATCGTACCGACTAAAATCGCCAAGGCTGACTTACGAATTAATCGCCAACTGCCAATTAAACCACCAAAAGCCAGACTACGAATCGGCAACATTAAAGGGGCAATAATCATCGCCCCAATAATCACGGCTGCACTATTGGCAACTAAGCCAAAAGTAGCGATCGCACAAGAACTAACAATCAAAGCTAGATAGGGAAAATCGAGGGACGCTTCTGACCATAAATCGCGCCACATGGCCCGCGATTGTTGCCAGGTCAAGGGTTTTCTTGGGAACCACGAGTAGGGCCGTTCTTTTCTCGTCATTGTGCTTAGGAAGATTGACTTTTCTTTTACTTATAGCTTTTTTTGTCTAATCAATATATATTTGTATCATTTTCTTTAACTAATCTTACCGTTTTTTTCTTCGCCTCGATTGATGAAACCTCCTGCCCTCTGCCGACCGCCTCCTGCCTTCGTTAACGCCCCTAGGCCAAGTAGAAATTAGCAAAGAAATTACCGACGAAACCCGAGAGATTGATCTATTTTTTTCGCCTCATCCAGAGGGGCAAATAACTGTCGATAATCTAGGATTATTAGGTCAAATTGCCCTAAATAGCACTCTCCTAGAACCCGATCGTAATTCTCCCACTCGTGCCGATGTGCGTAATTGTCTCTCGAAATTAACCGCCGTTTTTGCTGAACTACAGCGACAGGCCAAACGAGAAAATAGCCCCTACAATGAGGAAAATTTGCCCCGTTTATGGATTCTTGCTCCTCTGGTTAGTGAAACTATATTAAACGGTTTTGGGGCGGCCTTAGACCCGAATTGGCCCGAAGGGGTCTATTTCTTGCCTCCTTTACAGCGCACGGCTATTATCAATCGAATCCGCCCGCGAGGAGCTATTTAAGCGTTTTTGTGATCTAACTCCCCAGTAGATGGAAGCAGGGAGAGGGGAGCAGGGGAGAGGGGAAAAGGGAGAAAAAAGCGTTCGACTGAGCTCACGCCGAAGTCTGTCTCCTCAATCCTGAATCCTCAATCCTGAATCCTAACCCAATGGTAGATGTTGGATTTTTGCAGGAGTTCTATTTTCCGCCAAAGATAAACAAAAATTATCTATTGACTCCAAAAACTTGAGAATATTTAAATTAACATTCCGCAATATTTACAAATTCTTAAGAATTAATTGAGAAAGATTTTTATTTAACAACGATGTTGTAATGGTAACAGCGATTTGATAGAATTTCATAGTGGGTTATTTTGTGCTTTTTTGGACAGCAATGGTTGAAACCCTTGCTACAGCTACAGGGTGATCCTAATTAAGACGGGTAAATCGGTCAATTTCACCCACAACGATGATCTTTTTTTTGTGTAGTTTTATTGCAAAGAAAAAGTTTTTTTGACAAAAAGCACAAAGTATGCAGTAGTAGTTATGGCAGAGTGGGGGTTGGGGAGGGGGAAGCTGTCTCATCACCCTATCACCCCAAAACCCTATCACCCGACCACCGATCACTGAATTTACCGTTTAGCGGCAACAACGGCAAAAACGGTGGTATGGGGATCATCTTTTAAAGTCACCCCTTCCGGCATTTTTAAATCACCCACGAGCAGGGATTGCCCCACACCGATGCCCGAAACATCAAATTCGATCACTTCTGGGATATTATCAGCAGTACAGGAGACATTAACTTCGTTGACGAACTGTTCGATTAAACCGCCCTGTTTAGTTCCGATCGCTTCTCCTATGGCTTTAACTGGAACGACGATATCGAGCTTACCGTGGGCAGATACCGAAAAGAAACTGAGGTGATAGAGATTTCTTTTCCAAGCATGAGATTGTACCTCTTGGATCAAAGCTTTTCCCGTCCAGGGCATTTCGGGGACATTCACATCCACCAGGGTATTATTTACCGAGGCTTTTTTCAGTAGGGTTAAGGCCGCTTTTTCAGGAACCACGAGGGAAACCGATTCCGTGCCGTTGTGGCCGTAGAGAACCGCTGGGATCAAACCCTGACGACGTAGGGCCCTGGGGTTAATATTTTCGGGTCTTTTTTGACATTCAACGCTAACTTGCATAGTTGACTAATCCTCTTTGGCAATGATTTAAAATTCGTAATTATCCCAAGGCGATCCATTTTCGTCCAAAAGAGCGCGTTTTGGCCCATGAATGGGGTCTTCAACGATGATGGTTTGGTCGCGACTAGCTCCTAGGGAGATAATCGCGATCGGTACTTCCATGATCGCCCCTAGGAATTTTAGATAATCGAGGGCCTGTTTGGGCAGCTCTTCCAGACTCCGACAATCGCTGGTGGGTTGTTGCCACCCCGGCATCGTTCGGTAAATCGGTTGACAACGGGCAAATTCCACCGCACTGCTGGGTAAATGGCGACAGGTTTTGCCGTCCAATTGGTAGGCGACACAGACTTTGATTTCCTCTAGGGTATCGAGAACATCTAATTTGGTGATCGCTAGACAGTCTAAACCATTGATTCGCACTGCGTAACGACCGATAACCGCATCAAACCAACCACAGCGACGACGACGCCCGGTGGTGGTCCCGAATTCTGCCCCCCGATCGCACAATAACTGCTCGATCTCCCCCTCTAATTCCGTGGGAAATGGACCTTCCCCTACCCTAGTGGTGTAAGCTTTGGCCACACCGATCACTCGATCGATTACCGTCGGACCGATGCCAGAACCCACACAAGCACCACCAGCGATCGGATTGGAGGAGGTAACGTAGGGATAGGTTCCGTGATCGAGGTCGAGTAAGGTGCCTTGGGCCCCTTCAAAAAGAATATTCTTACGCTTGCGGATTGCTTCGTAGATTTTTAGGGAACTATCGACCACATGGGGACGCAGTATCTCGGCATATTCTAGATATTCCTCGATCACCGTCTTCGCATCTAAAGGCGGTAAGTTATATAACTTTTCTAAAATGACGTTTTTATAATTGATCGTCCATTCTAGTTTTTGCCGCAGATTCTCGGTATTCATCAAGTCGATGACTCGAATGCCGATGCGCTCGGATTTGTCGGCATAGGTGGGGCCAATACCCCGTCCCGTGGTGCCGATTTTATATTTACCCCGTTTTTCCTCGGATGCTTGATCGAGCAGCCGATGATAGGGCATAGTGACATGAGCCGTTTGCGAGATATAGAGATTGTCGGTAGTAACATTGAGGGCGTGTAATTGCGCCATCTCTTTGAGTAACACCGAGGGATCTATGACTGTTCCCGAGCCGATTATACATTCCGTATCCGGGTAGAGAATCCCAGAGGGAATTAGATGGAGTTTGAACGTTTGCCCCTCGACGACGACGGTATGACCCGCATTTACGCCACCTTGAGAACGCACCACCACATCCGCCGATCGACTCAGCAGATCCGTGATTTTTCCTTTTCCTTCGTCGCCCCACTGAGCGCCGATTACAATAACGTTAGCCAAGGTATTTTAGTCTAGCTAAAGTTCACACAAACTTCTATTATCCCTCTTGGCCAATACAACTGTCAAGTTATCTCTCTTAGCTAATTGTGGGGAGAAGGCGAGGGGAAAACTCGCCTATTTTCAGGGTTTATTGACCTTCCCGACTGATTTGACGCTCGATAGTTTCGATAGCGGCATTTAATCCCGCTAGACGGGTTTCGAGGTCATCGCGCATCCATTTGAGGAATGTTAATTTACGCTCTTGACATTCTTGGCGGGAAGTGCTGCCACAAGTGTTGAAGAAGAAGGGAAACATAGACTAAGAGGCCTGCTATAACTCTACGTCTCCTATCTTGACGAAAATTTTTAAAAAAGTCTAACCGTTAAGTCGCCATAATAACCACAGACCTAACCCAAAACCGAAAAAGTTAGGCAGCCAGGCAGCTAGGAAGGGGGAAAGGGTGGCGGTTAGTCCCAAGCTGCCCACTAAGAAGTTTAAAAGATAGTAGAGGAAAACAATGGCGACACTGAGACCGAAACTGGTTCCCCGACTGATTCTTTGCGGTAGAGAACCCAAGGCACAACCTATGGTAGCAAAGACCATACAGACAAAGGGAAAGGCGATTTTTTGCTGGATTCGCACTTGAAAAAACCTGACTCTCTTATCATCGCCACTGAGTTTGAGCAGTTGCACATATTCGATCGCCTGTGGTATGTTCATCTCGTAGGGATCGCGGCTTTGACGAGCAAAATCGAAAGCGGAGCGAGATAAAGCGATTTTTTCGGCTTTAAAGGGGATAACTTGGCTATAGGAGGCGTTAGGGGGGGTTAATTCATAGATAATGCCGTTAAAAAAGTCCCAGACGTTATCGACGGCATTCCAACGGGCCGAATCGGCGATAATAATTTGATTTAATTCTTGTTTTAGCCAACGGATAACGGTGACGGCTTTCATCTTTTCCCCGTCAAATTGTTCCGCATAAAATAAACTTATTAAATTGCGATTAATCGTACCATTTTCTAAGTTTTTTATTTCATAATCGGGATAATAAAAATCTTTATTTTTCCAAAAACTTGCTTCTTTATTAATTTTCTGCACTAAAATTTCTGTGGCTCGATAATTAGCATTGGGAACCACATATTCGTTTAATAAAAATGTCACCACTGTAACTATTAAACTCAGGCAAAAAGTGGGTATAAAAAGACGGTAAAGAGTGACTCCACAGCTTTGCAGGGCAACGGTTTCGCTATCACTACTTAAACGTCCGTAGGTGATTAAAGTGGCCAGTAAAAGGGAAACTGGCAGGGAATAGGTGACAAATTCTGGCACTTTTAACAGGAGAATTTCTAGGGCCGAGGCAAGGGGTAGATTGGCATCAACTACCTGATTAGCTAAATCGGAAAGATTGCCGATCGCTACTCCCAAAGAGGCAAATAAACCAACACTAAATAAAAATGGGGGTAGTAGTTGGCTGATCAGATAGCGATCAATGAGGGCAATACCTCCATTTACCCAGTAAGAAATCTTTTTCTTAATCATTGATTTTGGTTAACTCACTCCTATTTCATCCCATTTCCTAACCCGCGGCCGTCTTGCTTATACCTTCGGTTAGCCTATCATATTTTGTCTTTGACGAAAAACACCTCTGGAAGTTGTATGATTGCGGGGAGAGTGGACAGAAGTAAGGATTTGGGTAAGTGTAGATAATTTTTCTGTTCCTATTCCCCGATCATCCCCAGGTGAATTATGCTGCTAAACTGGCAAACTTTTACTATTCATAAACGAGTACCTTTAAGGATTAGTCGCGGCACTACCAGCGAAAATACTAATATCTGGCTGAAAATTAGCGAGGAAAATATCGAAGGGTGGGGAGAGGCATCCCCTTTTGATATTACCAGCGAGGAGAAAAAACCCGATAAAATCCTACAAGAATTAAACTCGATCGCTCCTATTTTACAATCTTTTCATCCCTGTCAACGCCAAGAAATTGAGAAAATTTTATGGCAAAATCAGATATCTTCGGCTACTCGTGCCGCTATTGATACGGCACTGCACGACTGGTTAGGCAAAAAAGCTAATTTACCTCTCTGGCAAATTTTTGGACTCGATCGCTCTTTAATTCCGCCGGTTTCTGTTACTATCGGTTTAAATTCTCCAGAAAATGTGCAGAAAAGGCTGTTAGATTGGCTAGAAATCGGCGATTTTAGCTTATTAAAAGTCAAATTAGGCTCACCGGACGGTATAGAAGCCGATCGAGCCATAATTCTGGCTATTAAAGCAATTGTCCCCCATTTACCCCTAACTGTCGATGCTAATGGTGGTTGGAAATTTAGCGATGCGGTGAAAATGTGCCAATGGTTAGGGGAAAAAGGCGTTATTTATGTGGAACAACCCCTATCCGTGGGACAAGAACGAGATTTAATTGATTTATACCAAAAATCGCCCCTACCTATCTTCGTCGATGAAAGCTGTTTTTCTAGTCAAGATATCCCGAAACTGGCCGATCGAGTCCACGGCATTAATATTAAACTAATGAAAGCTGGCGGATTAGCCGAAGTGCAAAGAATGATTCATATTGCCCAAGCTTGCCGACTGCAAATTATGTTCGGATGTTACTCTGACAGCAGTTTAGCCAATACTGCCCTAGCACATCTTGGCCCGCTTGTCAACTATCTTGACCTAGATAGTCATTTAAATTTACGCGATGATCCCTTCACGGGATTAAGCTTAGAAAAGGGACGTTTACAACCAAATAATTCACCCGGTTTGGGTGTTAGTTTACGGATAAGCTAAGACGTATTTAAACCGCTTATTCTTAGATTAGCCGAATCTCCCCCAATCCCTTTACTGTTGCCTTTTGCCTGTTGCCTCTTGCCTCGTCTCAACAAGCAATTTAAATTACGAACAGCTTAAAAGATGACTAATTATTTGACTCCTGACAAGAAAGTAGCGATTCTTCTCCACGAAGGAATCAAAGGAACCCGGGGCAAAACCGGATTAAGTTATCTGCGTTACGGGAAAGCGCAGGTAGTGGCGATTATTGACGCAGAAAGTGCCGGCAGCACCTTAAAAGAAGTGGCTGGAATCGATCGCCCCTTGCCGATTGTTGCTACTGTTAGGGAAGCTCTAACCTATCATCCCGATACCCTGTTAATTGGCATCGCACCCTCAGGAGGCATTTTACCCCCCCATTGGCTAGAAGAAATCAAAGAGGGGATAAAGGCAGGGTTATCCCTCGTTAATGGTCTCCATACACCCCTAAAACCCCTTTTTCCTCAGCTTAAACCAGATCAATGGATTTGGGATATCCGTCTGGAACCCCAAGGCTTAAAAATCGGGCAAGCGCGGGCGAAAAATTTAACCTGTCAGCGTATTTTAACCGTAGGCACGGATATGAGTGTGGGCAAAATGTCCACTAGCATCGAATTACATCGGGTTGCCCCAGAAAAAGGGCTAAAATCGCAATTTTTAGCCACTGGACAGGGGGGAATTATGATCGCGGGGAAAGGTGTACCCTTGGATGCAGTGCGCGTCGATTATGCTGCTGGTGCGATCGAGGCTTTGGTGTTAGAATCGGCGGAAAATAACGATATTTTGTTTATTGAGGGTCAAGGCTCTCTTTTACACCCTGGATCCACGGCTACCTTGCCCTTAATGCGTGGCAGTCAACCAACGGGGTTAATTCTCGTCCATCGCGCCGGACAAATTCACATCAAAGATTTACCCGATATTCTCATCCCTCCCCTAACAGAAGTGATTAAACTCTACGAAATGACTGCCAGCGCTGGGGGAAGTTTCGGGGAGGTGAAGGTAAAGGGGATTAGTTTAAATACTTTTCATCTTAGTCCGGAGGCGGCAGTTAAAGCTATAAAAACTGTGCAGGAGGAAACGGGGTTATTTTGTACCGATGTTGTCCGTTTTGGCGGTCAAGGGTTATTATCAGTGATCAGTGATCAGTAAACAGTGATCAGTTAATGACTCCTGTTATCCTAAAAACGGCGATAGATGGGGAGTTTTGCCTTGCCAAATCAGCAAATAGGGATAAAATCAAAACAAATTAGTTTTTCGGCGACCATATCATGTTAACCCCATCGGATAGTAAATTATCTAAGCAGCAGCAGATTCTCTCGGCTGTTTCCGAAGAAGAACAGCTTAAACAGCAACGGATTCAGGAAGTGCTATTGTTAATAGATAGTTTATTCCAAAGAGAGGAAACGACTTTTAGAATTATCATTGACTGTCTTTACGATGTGGGTTCGTTAAATTTAATTAATAAAAAGTTTCATCGTCGTTACTTAAATTTTATTATGAAGGCGATCGCTCGTTTTTCTAAGCCTATATTCAGAATTTATGCTCTCTATTGGGTAAAAAAAAATAGCCCCAAATTAATTACTAATTGGTTGGCTAGTAAGGTTAAATTCTAGCCAAGGATAAACCCCAGAGACAGTGATCAGTAAACAGTAAGCAGTAAACAGTGACCAATCAATAACCACTGATAACTGATATAGCGTTTCTCATCAAGATGAAGTATAGGCTAATCTGATCCTGTCTCCTGACTCCCCAAAACGAAGACTTCGTACCTCACTATTAAGATATAGGGACTAAATTTGCACCTGTCTGAGATGACGACGGGGATCGGTGCTACGCTGAGATTTAATTTTCTCGTATAATTCCCGTTCGATCGCCGTTAATTCTTTGGGAGTATCGATGACAATTTTGACTAATTGATCGCCGCGTTGTCCTTTATTGTCGATCCAACCTTTGCCCCGTAAGCGCAGGGATTGACCGGAACGAATACCGGCAGGAACTTTTACCGTCACCAGGCCATCGGGGGTAGGAACTTCGATCGCTGTGCCTAAAACCGCCTCATCGGGAGTAATCGGCACTTCACAGGTTAAATTATCGCCTTCAAAAGCAAAGAAAGGATGGGGTTCTAATTCCACATCGAGAAATAGATCTCCCCGTTGTTTACTCAAGGGATCGATTAGTCCTTTACCCCGTACCCGGAGACGATTACCGGTTTTGGTTCCTGGGGGGATTTTGATATCGATCATTTCTCCGGCTAAATTAACCCGTTTTTGTACTCCTCGTAAAGCTTCCGCAAAACTCAGACGCAGTTTAGTGGTGGAGATACCAGAAGTGACGGATTGCGGTGGAGTACGAGCGCCGGCAAAGTCGTTAAAATTGCTAAAATCGCCAAATCCTCCCCCCGGAGTACCGTAGGAATAGGAACGGGTGCGAGTACCGCCGGGGCGACCCATGCGACCGAGCAGTTCATTGATAAAATCATCAAAGGTGCTGTACTGGCTAAAGTCAAAACCGTCCGAACCGAAGTCAACCCCCGGATTACCACCCGGCCAATTTGATCGCCCAGCCTGTTGCCAATATTGTCCAAATTGATCGTATTTTTGGCGTTTTTCGCTATCGGAGAGGACTTCGTAAGCTTCACTAATTTCTTTAAAACGTTCTTCGGCGCTTTTATCGTTAGGATTGCGATCGGGGTGATATTTGACGGCTAATTTACGAAAAGCTTTTTTAATTTCTTCAGCGCTGGCAGTTTTACCTACTCCCAGAACGGCATAATAATCTTTATAATCTGCGGCAGGCATCGATACGCTATCTCCTTAGCAATGAGGATTCAGTCGGGATATTCCTAATCTAACTTAATTTTATCGCTGTCAGGCTTGAATCAGTGATCAGTGATCGGTGAACAGTAACCAGTAACCGGTGATCAGTGAAAATAAAGTGCCAAAGTTTTCACTTAACACTATCTACTTAAAACTCCAATCTGATAACTGATAACTGATAACTGATCACTGAAAGGGGAATTGCCGACGACGACGATACCAAGTTCCCACACCTACTAACAGGGCAATAAGGGTAAAAGCCACCATTAGGGGCAATATATCGCCTTTTCCTAAAGATTTTAAACCCGCACCCATCATGACAAAGGGTAAAATTCCGGGGACAGTGCCTAATAAAGTACCGATCAAATAATCGCGAAAACGGATAGAAGTTAATCCCGCAACAAAGTTAACGATACCGTAGGGAATAATCGGTAATAGACGGATAGCAAACATATAAAATAGGCCGCCTTGCTGCATTTCTGCATCGATCGCTTGCCATTTTCCCTGAAATTTTTTGGCGGTATATTCCCGGCCAATAGTACGAGTAAAAGCAAAGGCAACTATAGCGGCCACCAAAGCGGCGATCGTTGTCCAAACTGTTCCCATAACTACCCCAAAGATAGCCCCACCACTGAGGTTTAAGGGGGTAGAAGGCAGGATTAAAATTGTCCCGATCGTATAGAGAATAATATACAAAATGGGGGCCATAATTCCCATTTGTTTTAACCAGATCTGTAATTGTTGGGAGTCGATACCACCGATCAGATAAATTCCGATCGCCGTGGCGATAATACAAATTACGGTTAGGATAATGACACTACTTTTAGTTTTAGACATTTAACGGCAATTTTGGGCTAAGTTCGGGTTGCAAAACATAAGATGCAGCCGGGGTCAATATTTCCCTATTGCCAAAAATATAGCAGAAATCGGCTAAGAATCGCTCTCGATCTCAATATTAGCCAGCTGCCCGATCGGTCCCCAAATTACCCCCGATATCGGTGTGGGTAGTTCATACTAAATCCGGTTATTAAAAATTGATTATTTATTCTCCGTTTTGCCTTTTGCCTATTGCCTATTGCCTCTCCTGATATGTAGCCTATACTCAACGGATTTAGTATCAGTTAATCTCCTCGCAAACCACGATCGAAAAACCATTGACTTTATAGTTATCGGCAATTACTGTCCCTTGATCCACAGACCAACAATTATAATTGGTTTCTGCCCAAGCGGCCGTGTCAATAATTCTTAGCCAACGATAATTATTGGATGATGAGGGAAGACGAAAATCCACCGGCAGATGATACATATTAATTAACACCAAAAAATCGTGATCGCCGACGGCACTACCATCAATTAAAAACCAAATACAGCGATCATCGGCAGTTAAATCGCTAATACCATTGGGTTTCTTAAATAAATAGGTGACATTATTGCCCGCATCGAGAACCATATCACCGTAGCGGCGCTGTTTTAGTGCTATATGATTGTTTCTTAAGTGAGCAATATAAGCGGCAAAAATAAATAAAGGATTGCGTTCTTCTTGATTAGTTCCCGTGCCAAAATTATTGTGATAAGCTTCCCGATAACCCGTGGGCAGTAGATGGGGTGAACGGGTGGCAATCATATCATAATTATTCCAAGTGGCCACACTATCAATATTGTAGGGATTATTATTACCATTTTGGCTGCGGCCAAATTCATCGCCCCAGACAGTCATGGGAACACCGCGAGACAAAAATTGAATCGTCCAAAAGTTGCGTAATCTTTGGCGACGTAGGGCATGATCACCCCCAGAATCCCAAGAATCGTTATTATTATTGCCGCCATCGGAAGGGCCAAAGGGCCAGGGAGTGAGGTTATTTTTATGGTTATAACTGACCAAATCCATCAGGGTAAAACCATCGTGGGCAACAATAAAATCGATCGATTTTTGTGGTCCGCCTTGGTCGTTAAAATTGCAATAATCTCCGTTCACCTGTTCGATGAATTTAAAAGTATTACCATCTCCCTTTAAAAAACGCCGAATTGCATCGCGATAACGGCCATTCCACTCGCCCCAACCCGTCGGGAAATTCCCCACTTCGTAACCCCAGCTATCCCAAGCTTCGGCGATCATTTCCGCATCGTATTTCTTGCCTAATTTCTCGATCTTTTCTAACAAAGTATGTTTAGGGAAGAATTGTTTTTGTTTGCCCCGATCTTCTCGTTGATGACTAGAAGGAGTTCGGCCGAGGACGGGGGCCAGATCAAAACGAAAACCATCAACTCCCATGGTTTCTAACCAATAGGTGAGGGAATCAAGAACCAGATTACAGGTGACAATATGGGAAAAGTTTAATTGATTTCCGCAGCCTGTCGCCCCATCGACTAGATAATGTTCATCGGTGAGTTGATAGTATTCCACCACATCAAAACCACCAAAACTAACCAATCGGGTGACATCGTTGCTGCCCCAATTGCCCCCTTCTCCGGTGTGATTATAGACCACATCGAGATAAACTTCCATACCTTGGTCGTGGAAAGCTTTGACCATGGCCTTAAATTCTCTGGTCGGTCCCCCGGGGGAGCGATCATAAGCATAACGGCGATCGGGGGCGAAATAACCAAAGGTCATGTAACCCCAATAGTTACCGCTGGGGCGATCGTCGGGGTTATTATCGTTAGCGGTTTCTTGGACCGGTAAGAGTTCGATCGTGGTAAATCCTAGCGCTTTCAGGTATTTGGCCATATAGCCGGCCCCTGCATAAGTTCCTCTGTACTGGTCGGGAACGTTGGCCACTTCCTCAAAACCCCTAATTCCCTTGAGAATATCTTCTAAACGACTAGCAGAGGGGTGATTGCTTAAACCGCGCACATGGGCCTCATAAATGATCGCTTTTTCGGACCCCAGACGGGGACGAATCCCGGTAGAAGTCCCATCCGGTGCGATCACAATGCCTTTGGGCGACCATTTACCCGTATCGTATTGCCGCTGGATCACTCCTTTGTAGTCCCCTTCTCCCGTGGCATACATTCCCGCATTTTCTCCGGCCGCGATCATGGCCGGGGTTTCAAGGTCGTGGGAAAGTTCTCGCGCGTAGGGATCGAAGAGGACTTTATTGGGGTTAAAACGATGGCCGAAATTGTCCACATCTGCCCGAAAACCAGCGTTACTGTGGCCTCTTTGCCATTTTTGATCAAATTGCCAATTGGAACCCCAACAGCGAAAAGCGTAGTAACTGCCCTGGGCAATACCGGCGATTTTTGCCCGCCATATATCATCATTTCGGTTTTTTGTCAACCAGTAATCATACTTAGCGTTTTCTCCCGTCGGGCGATCGTAGATTTCCAGAAGAATCTGACTGGCATTTTTAGAATAGACGGCAAAGGTGACACTATCGCCCCGATAATGCGCCCCGAGGGGATAGGTGGCATCGGCCCAGAGATGGCTATCTAGGGGGGCGTAATTACCAGATTGGGGATGATTTTGACCGATCGCTGGTAACATAAATTGGCGGGATAATATCGCCTTTGATAATAGACATTTTTTGCTCAAAGAAATAAGAAAAAAATCTAAAGCTTGCTCCCCCAGAAAAACAAGTTGTGTAATTTAACCTAGAGATAAATTTTCGGCTTGTCAACATCAATTTTCTCGGTGTAAGTACTTCTTTGAACACTCGATTTTCTGCCGTCAGTAAACTAATTTGGGTAACTAAATCACTGACTAATTTTTCTAGATGGTGTAGATTGCTATGGGAATTACTAAGTACCTAAGCAAAATTAATTACACATTTCGATAAAGCTTTTGCCTTTTGCCTTGTGCCTCTTGCCTTGTGCCTATCTTCACTAGGAAATTTATTTTGCACGACTACTTACATAATTTTCCTCTCTAAAGCCAGAATTGACAATCATCTTCTAATAAACTAGGATAAATTCCTTGTAAGCGTCGATAAGCAATAATATCCGCTCCATACAAAGGGATAGGTAAACGGGGGTCTTTGAGAGAACCATAGTGAAGTAAAGTTAATTTTAACGTAGTGTCAACTAACTGTTTTAAATTTACTGGCTCTCCTAATTCATGAACTTTTAAGCGTAAGGGACGAGGAACACCTATTTGTTCAGAAACTTGGGACGTGATCAGGATAACTTCCCGCTTTGATAAAGCAAAAGCTAATCCTTTTGAGGGAGCATTTATCTGTTTTTGCTCAAAATTATAAAGTCTAGGAATGCCAGTTTTATAACATTCTACGAGAATAAATTTAGCATTAATCGCTCTAGCTCTTGCCAGTAAATTGTCAACCTCCTTTCCTTGAAATTTACCATCTCTGTAAATGAGAACTGTCTTATTTTTTAGTTCAGCTTGCGGTAAACAATTTTCCAGAATCCGTTGAGGAATTTCTTCTCCCTCGGTTAAACTATCTTCTACCCGACAGCGAACAAATTCTCCCTGTTTTCCATATAGTCGCACACTTGCACAAACATTGAGACTCCCTGGAAGATTTTTTTTAGGCATCCTTCCCACATCTAAACCAATAAAATAATCGGCAATTTCTAGAGGTTCAGCAAGGACATAGGGTAAATTTCCTAATTTGGCTAGGATTCCGGGGACAACTTGATTGAGAATATTATTATATTGTCCCTTATTATTTAAAGTTTTCTCATAAATCATTTGAGTTATAACTCCACGATCCAAAAACTTTTTTTTAATCCACGAATATAAACTTCCTTCTTCAGTATTATCAGCATTGCGATCCTCTTGAGGAAGAAAGACTAAAGCAATATCTACAGGAATTTCTCCTCGAATTAATTGATCAACTGCTTCTTCCAGTCTAGCTCTTTTTTCAAATCCTACACCTTCAACAGAGAAATTTATTTGATTCTCTGCTGGCAAAATGGTCTCAAATTTATAAAGTTCTAATCGCTTTTCTAATTGTTCTCTAAAATCTCCCACTTTCAAATTAGCTGGTTTCAGAATAGCTAAACGAATTTTACGAGCAGGATCGGCATATTCTCGATGACGTTTATACACACCACCCTTCGATAATCCTTTGAGAGTTTTTATTTTTTCTCCCCTTTCTCCCTTACCAAATAAGATAGGTGTTTGCTCAAGAGAAATGGGAGGAGTCCAAAATAATGCGGGGTATTCTCTGCTGTTAATATTTTTTTCTTTTAACTGAAACCCAAAGTTATTTAAAGTATTTTGTGCCTCCTGTTTATACAATTTTAATCGTTCTTGTCGTTCAGCATAGAAGATTTTTGTTTCCTTTAATAACTCTCCGTAATTGACTTGAAATAAACTCTCATCCTTATCTGTCATACAGGGTTTTAAAGCTGCCAATGGATAAATATACTCCTGGGGATTTTTGCCAAATTGTACCGCCACCACTGGTTGCTCTCGATGAGCTTCTTCTAATTTTCTTCGACTAATTGAACCCGTAGCTTTTGTTAATAGTTCCTCTCTTTTTTCCCCAATTGTACCCGCTATTTTAATAATTTTAGCTATGCCATTGGTTTCTATAGCTTTAACCTTTAAACCTACTAATAATTTAGCAGCATCTTGTCTATAGGGGTGATTTTCATAAAATTGTTCTAAATCTCCACTATAGACAATACTACTTTCAACAGTTAAACAAATAGCCGGATCGGTGTCATTGATGATTTCTGCCCAAAAGTTAACTTCTCTCCTTACCTGTACTTGGTTTTCACTTATCTGACTATCTTTGGGAAAAACTATTGGATAGGAAAATTTACCAAATATTTTCAGAATTCTAACTGCCAATTGTGCTGTGACTAAAGCTGTTATCTGCCAGTCTTTTAGCCAATGAATAGAATAATAGTGATCGCCAATATCTTCTCGTAAAACCTCTTGAATATCTGATAAAGCTTCTTTCCACTGTTGTGGAGAGGGAAGAGATTTTTCATCTTTAGCTAATACCCAAAAACAATTATCTTCAAAAATAACCACCACATCGGGAAACTTATGACTGAATTGCCAACTAAAACGATTACCTATTTTTCTAGTAACTTGATGATTAAGCTTAAAACAATTTAAACAATTATTCTTGAGAGTTAAGGAACTAATTTCACTCAAAAATGTTGGAGAATTGGCTGTGTTAGCTGCTGTGTAATTCATGATCTAAACCTCCTTATTTGCATAATCACAAATCGATGTAAAAGGACAATAACGACAGGCATAGCCACTTTGGGGCGGGAAAATATGATAAAAATCTTCGGGGTGATCTTTATATTTTTGTAGTTGTTGCTGATGTTTTTTGGCCAGGGAAGCTAGTTCGATTTTAACTGCTTCTATTGCCTCGGAAGACAGGGATATCTTTTCTGAGCTTGTTTGGGTTTCTAAATTGTAAAAAGAAGCGACAATTTTTTCCTGATGATAAAGGTAACTAGCCGCCAGCAAATAAACATGAGCCTGACGACGATCAAAATTAGATTGACCAGTTTTCAAATCTAAAATATGTATAGTGTCATCAGCTTCTCTAAAAATACAATCAAAGGCAGCGTACAAATTAAACCGATAGTTACCTTGCTCGATAACAATAGGTTCTGGATAACCTTCATCGCCTCTAGATAAATTAATAATCTCTTTATTCAATAAAATTGGTTGTTGATAGTAATTGTTTAAAATTACTAAAACCCTGGCTTTAATTTCTGGAGATTCTTGATTTAATTGCAGGATTTCTGCCACTTGTTCCACCCCATGGGAACCTGATAATCTCGCCGGCTCTTGATGAAACTCAAAAACTCCTCGTTGTGCCAGCTTACCAATTTTTTGCGACTGATTATCTTGTGATATTAATCTTTGGACTTCTGGTTCTTTGTTTCGCGCTTTTTCAAACCCCCGTTTTGTCTGACAATGCCAATTCTCATAGCCCATCGCTGGTTTAAGCGATCGCCACAGAGTATAGCTCATCGGAGGATGCCAAGGCTTTTTGGGAAACTGGCAGGACACGATTTTTCCCCTCAGTCAGGATAATGCTAGGATGACACGGCAGTGTTTGCTCTGGTGTTGACTAAAATAATCAACACCAATAAACTAACTCTAGCCTATGTTGACTGAAATAGTCAACCCTTGATATAATTTTTTTTGAGCGATTGAGAGAAAAGCAGTGTCAGAAACATTTGGACAGGTTATCCGCAAAGCTCGTCGAGAGGAAGAATATAGTCAGAGAGAACTAGCTAAGTTGATTGGGGTGGACTATACCTATCTATCGAAGCTAGAAAATGATCATGCGGGTTATCCTCCTAGTCAGCAAGTTATTGAGTCCTTAGCGACTCATTTAAAATTAAATGCTCAAACCTTAGGGGAATTGGCGGGACGAATTAGTTCAGATGATCAAAAAGTCTTTAAAGAATTAGTTCAAAAATACCAACAAATGCCGATTTTATTGCGTCGCATGAAAGACAATCCCAATTTTGCCAAAAAAATTATTTCTGAGGCGACAAAATTAGATGAGCAGGAGTAGATATCTTGGATATTATTAAACCCTATAGTTTTATTCCCAAAGCAGTGATTGAAACTCAGGCAGACGATATTCTGAAGAAAGTAAAAGCTCATCGTCGTCGTCCCTTAAAAAATTGCGATATTGCGGAAGCGACGGCCGATCATTTTGATTTGGCTATTGAATGGACGGATATAAAGCCAGATAAAGAGGGAGAAATCGCCGCGATGATTATTCCCACAGAAAAGAAAATTATTCTCAATGAAGATGTAAAATTCTTAAAAGATTCCCAAAATTCATCCCTAGCAAAAGAAGGTTTTAAAAATTCGAGTTTAGCCCATGAAATTGGTCATTTTGTCCTTCATATTAATCAAACGGCTGTCTCTAATTTTTTGGATCGAATCAATCAGGGAGATTCCCTAGAGACAATTCAACCTTTTCTATGTCGGACAGTTGATTCTAGCCAAAGAATTGAATGGCAAGCCCAATATTTTGCCAGTTGTTTACTAATGGCGATGAGTGAGTTAGAGAAAGCCATCAAGGGCCGTGACTTGACTAAATGGGGACATCTGTATGCGATCGCCGACGAGTTGGGAGTAACTATTACTAATCTTAGAAGTCGTTTAGAGAGTCTCCATTGGATTAAAGTCGATAAAAAAGTAATTTATCCCGGCAGTAATTTTCCTGAGAGATAGCTTAAATGTTCCGAGGGAGATTTAGCCCGTCTCGATCGACTTATTTACTCATAATTTCGGCGGGTTGCGAGTTAGGAATCGGTTCAAAGTTGTGGTCGTCAGCCAGATATTCTGGATAGGTGGAGAATTGGGGTAGTATTTCTAGGGTAAAAGCTTCGGCCGCTTTTGAGCGATAACGATTTGGGTTAATAATTACCGATAAAGTGCGTCGTATTTCCACGTCTTTAATTCGGGTAGCGTGGATCACACCCATTTGTAGTTCTTTTTCGATCGCTGTCACCGAGACAAAAGCCGCCCCTAACCCGGATTGTACAGCATTTTTAATCGCCTCGATCGAGTTAAGTTCCATCTCCACTTTTAAGCGTTTGGTATCGATCTCGCAACGGGTTAAAACCTTGTCGATGACTTTGCGAATCGTCGATTGGGAATCGAGGGTGATAAATTTTAGTCGATATAAATCCTCTTTTTGAATCATTTCTACCTTAGACAGAGGATGAAAAATAGGCAGGACTAAAGCCAGTTCATCGTCTGCGTAGGGGATAATCCGCAGGGTTTCTTGTAATTCGGCGGGAACTTCTCCCCCGATAATGGCTAAATCCACTTGACCGTTAGAAACGCTCCAAGAGGTGCGACGGGTGGAATGAACTTGTAGCTGTACGGATACTTCTGGGTATTTTTGCCGAAAAAGCCCGATCATGCGGGGAAGAAGATAGGTTCCCGTGGTTTGGGAAGCTCCGATGATCAGGGTTCCCCCTTGCAGATTTTGTAGATCTTCGATCGCCCGACAGGTTTCTTGACAGAGAGTGATAATTTTTTCGCCGTAGCTTAAGAGTAGGTGTCCCGCTTCCGTTAATTGGGCTTTCCGACCGCCCCGGTCAAATAACGGCACATTTAGCTGTTTTTCGAGGTTTTGTACCTGAAGACTGACCGCCGGTTGAGATACATACAGGGTATCTGCCGCCCGTTTAAAGCTTCCTTCGGCAGCGATCGCTTTGATAATTCTCAGTTGGTCTAGGGTGAAAGGAATGTCGGTCATAGAAAGCCTCAAAAACAGCGACAGGAGAAGGGGAGGACAATAGCGACAAATCTTAAGCCAGTGCCGATAAACACACTGAATTGACAGTACCACACCACGGGGATCAATGCTTCAGGTAGTTCCAGTTACCAGTTACCAGTTATCAGTTATCAGTTATCAGTTATCAGGAGTCAGGAGTCAGGAGTCAGGAGTCAGGAGTCAGGAGTCAGGAGATTATTTCTATTTATTCTCCCCACACCCTACACCCCACACCCTACACCCTACACCCTACACCCCACACCCTACACCCCACACCCCACACCCCACACCCGACGCCGTGTACCACTTAATCGTTGTTAACCAAGAATCTTAATGATATTTTAAGATTTTTTAACAAACCGCCCCCAGCCGAGATGAACGTATATCCTAGAGGGGAGCGAGTGTAGATTCCTATTCCCGTTCGATCGCCCGCTAATTCTCTGGAGATCAGCATTCATGCTTACTTTGCTCCGTTCCCTGCTATTTTCCACCCTATTAAGTTTTGTTGCCCCCGTCCTCTTGGTGGGTTCTATTTTAGCTGCTTTATTCGCCACCAGTCACGTCCCCGGCTTTACTTGGGTTTCTCAGACCGGTTTTAGCCAAATCCTGCAATTTTTAACCATTTTCGGCGGCGGTTATCCCCTACAAGGAATGTTCACCATCGCTGTCACCTTTGCTTTTGTTGGCAGTTTATTCGATTTATTTAACTTTTACGTCTATCAAACCAATCGGGGACAGTGAGTAGTCGTGCAAAATAAATTTCCTAGTGAAGATAGGCACTCTTGCAAGAGGCAAGAGGCAAGAGATGGTTAGATATGTGTAATTAATTTTGCTTAGGTACGTAACCGGCAAAGGGTGATGTTGACTGTCTAGAATGGGAATGAGGTTTTTATGGGATCGAATCGTCTATGCGCCCTATTTTCTGCCGTTTTTGGCTATTAACCCTTATTACTCTGCTGCTCACCCTCAGTATCGGGATGATCAATCCCCAACCTAGTTTCGCACGCTCGTGGATGGATTTACTTTTTCGCGGTGTGCAAGTTATTCAACTCGCCACTATTTCTCCTCAGCAGGAAGTCGCCCTCGGTAAGCAGATTAATCAGGGTTTATTAGAATCAGGCAAGATACAACTGTCCAAAGATGCCAGAATTAACCAATATGTCCAAGAAATCGGGCAGCGATTAGCGGCAACTAGCGATCGCCCTGACCTTCCCTACACTTTTCACGTGCTGCGCGACAATAGCATTAACGCCTTCGCTACTATGGGCGGATTTGTCTATTTACACACGGGATTGATTAAAACTGCTGATAATGAGGCAGAATTAGCCAGTGTTATTGCCCATGAAATCGGCCATATCGTCGGTCGTCATTCTATCACCCAATTACGCAATACTGCCCTCGCCCAAGGACTTCTCAGCGCGGCGGGATTAGACACAAAAACTTGGGTACAATTGGGGGTCAATCTCGCCTATAATCTGCCCAATAGTCGCAAGGATGAATTAGAGGCGGACCAACTGGGTTTAAACAATCTAGCTGAGGCCGGTTATGCAGCCAAGGCGATGATCTCCTTTATGGGAAAATTAGCACAACAGGGGGCTTCTACCCCCGCAATTCTCAGCACCCATCCCGCTACCAGCGATCGCATTTTGGCACTGCAAAAACAGCTTAATTCGGTTAATAACAAGCATAATCAAGGTTTAGACGAGAATTATTACCAATTGCAGATTCGTTCTCTCCGCTAATCTAGAGATAAAATTGACCCTACGCAATTATGCTTTCCTAAACCAGCGTTTTAACAATCGCCATACTGCTAGGTGGATGAGTAAGAATCAAATTAGCAAAAACATCACCGAAAAACTTCCAGTGTGCGCTAGATGCGAAAGTCTAGGATTTTAGGTTCTGTCAACTGGAGGTTAAGATAAAATTAGTGTACTATCAACGGAGAGCGCTTAAGAAAACTTACTCACAGGGACTTTACCAAAATGTCCAACGAAACCGTTACTTATAGTCTTGAATCTGTCCTCAAGGAAATCAAAGACAGCATCAAGGAAGTTAACCAAAAAATCGATATCCTACAAAGAGATGTCACCCAAAAAATCGATACCTTGCAACAAGATGTTAACCAGAAATTTGACAGCCTACAGAAGGATTTTAACCAAAAAATCGATACCTTGCAACAGGATGTTAACCAGAAATTTGACAGCCTACAGAAGGATTTTAACCAGAAATTTGACAGCCTACAGAAGGATTTTAACCAGAAATTTGACAGCCTACAGAAAGATGTTAACCAGAAATTTGACAGCCTACAGAAAGATATTAACCAGAAATTTGAGAAAATCGACGAACGGTTAACTAAGCTAGAGGTGGGACAGGCAAAACTAACTGAGAAAGTCGATGGGATGGATAGAAGACTAGAAAAGCTGGAAGGAACCCAAAAAAATCAAGTTTGGACGTTGATTATTCTTTTAGGAGGAGCGATCGGAACAGCAGCGTGGCGCTCTTTCTTTTCTGGTAATCCTTAGAAATATTACTATAATTTCTCACTTTACGGTAGTTATAAGGGGAAACTAAGTACCTAAGCAAAATTAATTACACATATCTAACCCCCCCTTGCCTCTTGCCTCTTGCCTTTTGCCTTTCTTCACTAGGAAATTTATTTTGCACGACTACTTAGCAGATGTCAAACTCAGGTTAAAAATAAGGGATATTTAACCCATCCTACCCCTAATTATGCTTTCCTCAACCATCTTTTTAACAATCGCCACAATGCCACTATTATCCCCCCAATTAAAACTAAAGGAAACTTAACCACCCCCAGAAAGAAAGCAACGATTAAGGGATATTTTCGGGTTTCTAATTGCCGAATTTCATCATCGCACTTTTGAACATATCCTGCTAACCCCAATGCTTGATATAATTCCCGCGACTGAAGATATGCTTCTTTCGCTTCCGATATACGCTTGAGTTTATAGTAGGTAAGTCCCAGATTAAACCAAGCATTCGCTTCACCCCCCCGATCGCCGATTTCCCGAAAGATTGCTAAGGATTGTTGATGAAACTCGATCGCTTTTTGGTATTCTCCTAGGGAAGAGTAAACATTGCCTAAATTATTGTAGGAAGACGCTTCACCTCCCCGATCACCGATTTCCCGTTTGATTGCTAAGGATTGTTGATGAAACTCGATCGCTTTTTGGTATTCTCCTAGGGAATAGTAAACATTGCCTAAATTATTGTAGGATGCCGCTTCACCCCCCTGATCGCCGATTTCCCGTTCGATTGCTAAGGACTGTTGATAAAACTCGATCGCTTTTTGGTATTCCCCTAGGGAACCGTAAACAGTGCCTAAATTACCGTAGGATTTCGCTTCACCCCCCCGATCACCGATTTCCCGTTTGATTGCTAAGGACTGTTGATGAAACTCGATCGCTTTTTGGTATTCTCCTAGGGATTTGTAAGCATTGCCTAAACTGGTGAGGGATGCGGTATATTTCCGGTTGGTTTGCTCCTCCTGTTGTTGGTAAACAGTGACTAATTCAAGGTAATAATCCGCTAGGGTTTGATAATACCCCCGTCGGGTGAGAAAATCATCGATAGCACGGAGAATATCAAAAGCATTGTCGTACTCGGTTAACTGATAGTGATGATAGAAAATTTCTAGGTAAGGTTGCACATCGTTGAGGATTTCCCAGGAGTCGGGTTGAGCAATAGAAAGATAATAGGCGATCGCTTTTTGGTGTAATTCCCTTTGATCGCCGGCTTTGTATTGTGCATATTCCCAAACTAAAGGCTGAAAACTAAAAATTCGCTGGCGATTTTCCTCTTTTTCTTCTAATAATGATCGTCGCTGTAATTCTCGCAGATCTGCCGTGATCTCGGACAGTGCGATCTCCGGGTAATTATCCATCACTGCTTTGGCTGCCAGAGAATCAAATTCTCGGCGATAAATGCTGGTTTTAGTGAATAATTCCTGCTGTCTTTGGCTAAGTCGCTGAAAACTAGCATCTAAAACTAAAGCAATTCCCACTGTCTCTTCACCACGATGGATCCCCACCACCTGCGAATCGCTCAAAAGTTGCGATAAATTTCCTAATCCTAAATCCGCTAACCTTTCTAAACTGGGGTTTTGCGGAAATTCTGCTAGGAGTAAATCCGCCACCAATCGCAGGAGTAATGGATGACCATCCACCCGTCGAGAAAAGTTCTCTAGATCCCCTGTTATTTGCGATTCCGCTAACAATTGCGCCCCTTCAGGAGGTTTCAAACCTTTTAGCTCAATCCAACGCCAACGGTTAAAACCCCTAGTTTTTGGCTTTTCTCTGGTGGTGACTATAATTTTGCTCGTGTCACCTTTTTCTATCCAAGCAGTGAAAAACTGCTGATAAAATTCATTATTCCAAGAACCATCTTCCCCTAATAAACTCTCTAGATTATCGATAATAATTAGGTGGCGATGGCGTTGCAATTGTCTGATTAAAGCTTCCTGTAAATCTATTTCTTTTTCGGGGACGGGATAACCAAATTCCGTCAGGAATTGGCGAGCTAAACCACTAAATCCGCCCAGATTTCCCGCTTCCCACCAAAAGGGAAGGCGTTTTGGGAATAAATCTTCATCGTCCCCTAGGGAAGGATCGAGGGTAATTTCCTCCTCAAAAATTTTACTGGCTAGGGTAGATTTTCCAATTCCTCCAACTCCTTTGATGCCAATCGTCGCAACATTTTTATCATTAAATAACTGCTTAATTTGGGTGATTTCCTCCTTCCTTCCTTGCCAATAGGCGAGACTTTTTCGAGCATCTCCTCCCCTTAAAATACTCCTTTGACTACTGCGATTATTTTCTATTGCGTCTGCTTTTGGGTGCAGATCCGCCAGTCATTCAGGAGGGATTCCTAGATTTAAATTACCCTTAACTTCTTGAATGTTCAATTGTTGTTTAATATCTTTGTTAATTTGCGTACCAATTTGAGTTTTCGTTTCTGTTTGATTCTGATTAATTATCATAATTTGTTGTGCTAGGGTTTGGATTTCTTGGGCAAAATTGGGATCTTTGAGCATTTCTACCTGTAAAAAAGGAACCACTTGCTGTTCAATCATCGCCTCGGATTTAGTTTGTTCGGCTGCCGCTAAAACCTTGGCTGCGGTGGGTTCCTTTTGTAACTTTTGCTTAATTTTTTGCCACAATTCTACACCTTTATCCATTGCTGCTTCCGTTAATTTACCGATAACAGCTTCAAAGGCGATTTTAGCGATTTCGGCGGCGGCTAATTCTGCTAACATAATTATCAATTGTGAGAATTTTTCGCCATTCTAACACAACTATTTGCGGATGACATCGGTTCTCCTCCCCCATTTGTCTCGTTATAAGTAGCTCTGGTAGGGTGCGTTCCCTAATGCAACTCCTGCTGCTCCACCGATCGATTTTTGGGAACGCACCATGCTCATTCATTTTTGTGCGGACTGTATTCAGGTGTTAAGCTAAGACCCATTTAAAGCGCTTATTCTTAAGATTAGCCGAATCTCCCCCAATCCCTTTACTGTTGCCTCTTGCAAGAGTGCCTCTTGCCTCGTCTCAACAAGCAATTTAAATGCGCGGGCAGCTTACCTGCTGTCATACCCAGCAAGTGAGCCTGTTCGTTGAGTTGAAGAGTAAAATAGGGGAAGTCTTAATCTAATACTAAATCCTGTTGAAAAGGCATAGAAGAGTGGGGAGCAGGGAGTGCCAGTAATCACACTATTAAAAACGGATTTGGTATGATTTTGGTAATTCCCCCTATTTTCCACCTTCAGAACTAATTGCTGCCCAAGCCAAAAGTACAGTAGAAAGAATCAAAGAACATTCAATAGTTTTGGCAGTTCAAAATACAACCAGTTTGGACTTGACGACGCAAAAAGCCCCAAAAAATTTTAGCCTTTAACATACACCCCCTTTTCCTTACATTTGAAGAAAATTTGTTGATTTATGCAAGAGGTCTAATGTTCCGCAGTTCCAGCGTTCCGGCGTTCCCTCAAACCAGAGACTTCCTACCTCACCATTAAGATAACTGCTACAATGAAAGACACTGTGCGATCGCATTGGACAATCTCTCCTAGTGCTTGACATAAACCCAGCAATAATGTTATAATAAAACACTGGCTTAAGCCAAAGACAGCAGGCGCAAAACAGCTTAAATACCCTGCCGAGGTCAAAGCGAGAAAACAGCAGCCAAAAAGACTAAAGAGAGATATTTTCTGTCTTGGTCGTGCCTGAACTGAATTCTCTCCACTCAACCCCGGCGCTACAAGGGGTTATTTTTGTGCCTGTGGAACCGGTCCCCCGCATACAGGAGGTGAACAAGGGATGGGGAGAAGCAGAGAAAGCAAGGGAGTAATTCTAGAAGAATTAAAAACCTCCCTGAGGGAAGCTCAATTAACGATGGTCATCGACTATCAAGGTTTAACCGTCGCCGAAATCAGCAATCTACGCCGCAAATTGCGCCCCACGGGAACGATTTGTAAAGTCACCAAAAATACTTTGATGGGCTTGGCGATCGCTGAAGATAGTGGCTGGGAACCGATGAAAAGCCTTTTATCGGGAACATCCGCCTTTCTGCTCGTAAAAGAGGATATCGGTGGAGCTTTCAAGGCCTATCAAGAGTTCAAAAAAGAAAGCAAAAAAACCGAATTGCGCGGCGGTGTCCTCAAAGAAGGGACAAAAGGTCAACTGTTAACAGAAGATCAGATCAAAGCGATCGCCGATTTACCGTCGAAAGAACAGTTAATCGCTCAGGCCGCCGGAGCAATCAACGCCATTGCCGCCAAACTGGCCCGCAGCATCAACGAAGTTCCCGCATCTTTGGCCCGTGCCGTCGATGCCGTGGCCCGTCAAGAAGAAAAAGAAGCGGCTTAACACCGCACCAATCGATCACTTAAAACAATTAGGAGTCTAACCCATGTCTGCTGTAGCTGAAATCTTAGAAAAACTCAAAACCCTTACCCTCTTAGAAGCTGCTGAATTAGTCAAAGGTATCGAAGAAACCTTCGGAGTTAGCGCCGCCGCTCCGGCCGGTGGCATGATGATGATGGCTGCCCCCGGGGCTGCTCCCGCGGCTGCGGCTGAAGTTGTGGAAGAACAAACCGAATTTAACGTCGTTCTTGAAGAAGTTCCCGCCGACAAGAAAATTGCTATCCTCAAGGTAGTGCGCGAATTGACCGGTTTAGGACTCAAAGAAGCGAAAGACCTAGTAGAAGCCGCTCCCAAAGCGGTTAAAGAAGGCACCAACAAAGATGATGCCGCCGCCGTCAAGAAAAAACTGGAAGATGCCGGGGCAAAAGTTAGCGTTAAATAGATCGCCACTGATTCTGGGGATGTAGATTACATCCCTAGACAAGCCGAAAAGCTCATTTCCTGATACTATAGGATTGTCATAGCAATCTTGTAGGATGTCCAACCATGGAAAGCGTCGCTTACATTTTGGTTTTAACTATGGCTTTGGCGGTAATTTTCTTCGCCATCGCCTTCCGGGAACCTCCCCGGATTCAAAAGTAAATTTCTTAACTCCGTTTAGGTTAATAATTTTCTTCCCTGAGCCGCCCGCTTGTCAAAAGCAGGTTAGCGGCTCTGGTTTTCGTATTTAAAGGCTTAAATTAAAGGTTCCCCTCACCGAGCGCCTCCTATGCAGTGTCCTAATTGTCAGCATACCGATAGTCGCGTTTTAGAGTCCCGTTCCTCCGAAAACGGTCAGAGCATTCGTCGTCGTCGTGAATGCTTACAGTGTAAATATCGGTTCACCACCTACGAGCGCATCGAATTCGTGCCGATCACGGTGATTAAAAAAGATGGTAAACGGGAATCTTTTGATCGCTCTAAATTGCTGCGGGGGATCGTTCGCGCTTGCGAAAAAACCGGCATTCCCCACTCAAGATTAGAGGCGATCGTCAATGATATCGAATCCCGTCTGCAGCAAGACTCAAAACGGGAGGTAACAAGTCAGGAGATCGGTCAATTAGTCCTAGAATACCTCCGGCAAGAATCGGAAGTGGCCTATGTGCGCTTTGCTTCGGTTTACGGCAATTTTCAGGGAATTAGAGACTTTATCGCCGCTTTAGCTCTGCTGCAATCCTCCGAAATCGAACGCGCCTATCCTTCTTGGTCTCAAGTGGAAGAAGCCAGCGTGATCACCTCATCTTAAATAGTCCCCGATTCAGTTATAATTAGGATCCCTTGTGCTATTTAAAGTCCAAGCTCTGGTTAGATTCTTAAAAGTCATTCTTGAGGCAGATTGCCTGCAAGAAAGCAGGATGCGGCAGTTCATCCCCTAGGCCCTGCCTAGAAACTAAATTGGGAGGCATCTCCTTTATTTAGAAACTGTACATCACATAGGAGGAAAAACCTACGGAAATTCCGAGGCCCAAACAACGTACATGACCACCCAAAAAACCGCAAACAAAAACATAGGCTTTACCCATGAAGATTTTGCCGCCCTTCTAGACAAATACGATTATCATTTCAGTCCGGGAGATGTTGTCGCCGGGACTGTTTTCAGCATGGAACCCCGGGGAGCGCTCATCGATATCGGTGCTAAAACCGCCGCTTTTATCCCCGTGCAGGAGATGTCGATCAACCGCGTCGATAATCCCGAAGAAGTTTTACAACCCAACGAAACCAGGGAATTTTTCATTCTTACCGACGAGAATGAAGATGGACAGCTAACCCTGTCGATCCGTCGCATTGAATATATGCGCGCTTGGGAACGGGTGCGTCAATTGCAAAAAGAAGATGCTACCGTGCGCTCGAATGTTTTCGCCACTAACCGTGGTGGGGCATTAGTCAGGATTGAAGGTCTCCGCGGCTTTATCCCCGGTTCTCACATTAGCACCAGAGAAGCGAAAGAGGATTTAGTCGGTCAGGAATTGCCCTTAAAGTTTTTAGAAGTGGATGAGGATCGCAACCGTCTGGTTTTAAGTCATCGTCGCGCTTTAGTGGAACGCAAGATGAACGGTTTAGCCGTGGGACAGGTGGTAATCGGTTCCGTGCGCGGAATCAAGCCCTACGGTGCTTTCATTGATATCGGTGGAGTCAGTGGTTTACTGCATATTTCCGAAATCTCTCACGATCACATTGACACCCCCCACACGGTTTTCAATGTCAATGATGAGTTGAAAGTGATGATTATCGATCTCGATGCCGAAAGAGGTCGCATTTCCCTCTCGACTAAACAATTAGAACCAGAACCGGGAGATATGCTAAAAAATCGCCCGTTAGTGTTTGAAAAAGCGGAAGAAATGGCGATTAAATACCGAGAAAAACGTCTAGCGGAAGCGGAAGGCCGGACCGTCTCGGAAGTAGTCGCAGAAATTGAAGTCCCTCCCGCCCTGGAAGAGGAAGATTTAGTTCTCGCCGCCGCCGAGGAGTAGGTCAGCTATCAGTTATCAGTTATCAGTTATCAGATGTGAGTTTTTAGTGGACAGTCTTAAGTAGGGTCTGCGGCAATCCCCCGTGAAACAGGAAGCTCTCAACGACCTTGAGAGTAGTTCACTTTCAATCTTTAAAACCGACACTGCTGGCAACTCCTGTAATTCCGGTCATCTCCTCACTACTATTGGCATCGAGGAAACGATCCAAGTCATCAAAAGTGGTTCCGTAGGTAATAGTGTTATCGTCGTATCCTTTCAGACTGACGGTATGTTGCTCGAAAGCTTGGTGGAGATAGGGTAAACCGATGAGATAACTGTAGGTAGTTGCTCCGATGGCTAAATCCCTACCCATTTCTTTAGTAGCCGACTCTAAACGAAAAGCGGCGTTGACTGTATCGCCGATCGCCGTATAATCTGGATGTTCACCGCTGCCAGTATTACCCACCATGGCATAACCGGTATTCACTGCCGCACCGATGCGTAATTTGAAGGGTAAAGGATATTGTTCGCTTAAGGCGCAGGTCACGTTGTATAGTTGCGTAATTGCTGCGAAAATTTGCAGGATATCGTCTTGATGGACTTCCTGTTGGCCGTGAAACCAGATGGCCATGATCGCATCACCAATATATTTATCTACCCAACTGCCGGAACTGCGGATAATACTCCCTGCATGGCGAAACCAATTGCCAATCAGAGAAGAAAGTATCTCACCTTCTCTCATTGACAAAAGTTCCATTGCGACTACCCAGATCGATCAGATAAAAATCTCCTGTTTCCGTGGATTGTAAAATAGCGTGATTACGAGAGATACAGTGATCTTTAATCATGATATCGTTATCTTTGCCCCGTCCGATTGTCCAGTAAGGTCTCCCCACGAGAGGGAAAAAACGTTGTCCCTTCTCGGTATGGAGTAGTAAATAGGGATTTTGTCCTAGTAGAGCCACGGGTGTATGAGCAGCGATAGACAGGGGGTGCTAACTATATAGTTTATTCTATTGACTAGAAATGGAAATGAGCTAGAAAAACCATTAAGCCAGAGAAGCGGTAATCCAAAATAAACCATCGACTAAAATTGTACTCAATACGGCTCCGCTAAATGCCCACCAATGGCATACCCGTTTTTGCAAAGGATAGATACCGATCGCTAGGAGCAGGTTGAGCAGCACGATCGCCCAACTGATGCCCCAGGGGGTCTGAATTTGGGCCAAGGCGTTATCAAATATCGGCGATACTAGGTTGGGATCTAGTTCCACGGTCATTAATTGTCGCCAGTAGGGAATTAGTCCCGTTAGATAGAAATATAAATCGGTGATGGCGGTCCCTAACAAAGAACCCAGATAGAAAAGATTGCCCACTTTGCCGCGACCTTTGTATAATCCCCAGAGAACAAAGGGCAGCCCGATCGCTTCCATGGGAATATGGATCAACGGTTCCCAACGCCACCAACCCCAGTACAGAGAACCTGCTAACCAACTCCAACTAAAGCCCAAAAGTAAATCTCCCCAAAGACTGATTTTTGCTTGTTTGAGCAGCCAAATCCCTAACCCCACCCAGAAAACGGTTAAACCTAGGCTAATTTCGGGATAGTAGCGCACTAGGGGCGCTTGCAGGAACACGGGGACTGATACCAGAAATGCTGCTGTCCAAAAGACGGATTGACATTTTTCCCAGTTAGGGACTAGGGGTTTCAGGCGATCGGGATTGGCGGGGACTAGGGTAGAGTTGAGCAAAGGATTTCAGAATTGTTACAAAACTTTATTTATATTAAGATACATCATTCTTTTTCTATTATATCCCCCCTAGGGGCATTTTGAGCAATTAAAAAATTGTTTTTGGCGATGCGCTATCCTGTTAGAATCGAAACGACAGCAGCGATCGAGGAGTGCAAAAAATATGGCAGCGGGCCATGAAGAAAATCCCAGAATGCCCCTAGATAAGGTTATTTTTGTCATTGCTTGCGTCTATCTAGGTTGGGTGGTGGCATGGCTCATCAGTCAAAAAAATGCCCCTGTCTCTCAAAATGGCACAGTTTCTCCAGAGGCTCGCCAATTTATCGCCTATCTGCAATCATCTCTGACTATTATCGATCGCCAAGGTCAAACTTCATCCCCCGATCCTTATCCTTCTCCTAAAAATAACCCTTCTCCGGTAGCCACGGTTCCACCACCACCACCCGCTAATTTACCGGTTAATAATACTCCTAGGGTAATAGAAAGAATTTACGTTCCCGTTTATCCCCAACCCCCTAAAACCACTGCCAAAATTGTCCCGGTTCCACCCCCAAATCCCGATATTTCTGCGCCACCATTACCGGCTGCCCCCGAGGTGAAACCGCCGGTGGCAGTGCTTATTCCTACCAATAATCAGGTGAAAAATACCCTGGTGGGGGTGATGGATTTAGGCGATCGATCTACAGCTTTATTTGATAATAAGGGCATAACCACTCGTATTTCTCCGGGGGAATTTATCAATGGTTGGACTTTAGTGGAAGTTGGTAATCAACAGGTTATTTTGTCTCGCAATGGCCAAACAAAAGTCTTAGAAGTGGGACAATCTTTTTAGGTTAAACGACGGATAAATTCTAGGGGTAAACCGTCTATATCGGCAATAAAGGTGACTTCATAGACATGATCGCCGATCATCTGTTGTTGGGGTGGCAAAAGAATATTTAAAGGTTGATATAAATCGGCTTCCTCTTGATGGGCTTGCTGAAGGTTATTTGTTAATTTTTCTAACCATTCTGGTAAATTGCTGACATTTTCTGTTAGGTCAAAAGACAAGTGATAATAACCGACATAATGCTGATCACCAAAGGCATCGGGAGCGGGTTTCGGTTGAGGAATTTGGATTAATTCGATGCGTCCGTTTAACCCCGTTAGCCAACAGGCCAAAGTATAACCCGTAGTGAATCTTTCCTCTGGGGTAAAACCGAGAAGTTGATAAAAAGCGATCGCCCGATGGATATTAGCCGTCCGAATAGAAGCATGGTGCATTTTCAGTGATCAGTAAGTAGTTGGACAAAAGTAAAGTTAACTGTGGGGTAAGGAGTCGGTCGTCAGGAGTCAGGATTCAGTAAGAATTGCGGCAATTTACATTTCTTAAGATAGACAACAGAATTTATGTCCGACTACTTAATCAGTAATCAGTAATCAGTCAGAACTCGGAGTTGACAAGCAATCATTCATTGATCCGCCTCCCGATTCAGTTTTGAGATTATGAGTTTATTAAGTGAGATTATCCACTGATAACTGATAACTGATAACTGATTAATCAAAAAGACGAAAATAGGGGTAACGTTTGGGAACCCCCGGTTCTTTTTCCAGATCAAAGTTAATTACATCCCAACAGGGTTGATCGGGGGCATCGGGGCTAAATTCTACCGGTAAACCGTAGAGACGGGGAATAGTGGCTTCACCCGGTCCATTACCGCGCCAAGTGGTGTTACGTTCTAGGTAGGAACTAACTAGATCGCGATAACGGTTGGCAATAATTACTTTAGTCGCTTTAAATCCTTGAGTATAGAGGCGATCGAGTGCTTCGTGAATCTCAAAACGAATGCCATCCGGGTGGGTGTGTTGACGATACCACTCACCATTCCAGAGTCGCCAATGCCGTCCTGACTGCAAGTGAACCAACTCTCCCGTTTTGGGATCGGCTTCAAAAGCTCCATGGCGCGGACACAAATAGGTATCCGTCAAAGTGAGGGCGGGGATTAGCTGCCGACAGTGAGGACAATGGATATCGGGGCCAAAAACAGGGTATTGTAAACTTGCATTGATCATGGAAGAACCTAAACTAAAAATTGCTATCTTTGTACCAATAATCCTATCCATATTATACCCAACCAAATTGGACGGGTATTCTCTTTCGACTTTAGTGCAGATCCTTTCATGTCTTTAGATAACTTAAGATCAACTTCTAATTTCTGGCCCCTTGTCGATGTCAGTCAAGCGGCTTTTATCGCCCCTAATGCCACGGTAATGGGCGATATTTCCCTAGCTGTGGGGGTAAGTGTTTGGTATGGGGCGGTATTGCGTGCCGACGTGGAACGCATCGAAATTGGGGCCTATACTAATATCCAAGATGGGGCGATCCTACACGGAGATCCAGGCAAAATTACTATCCTTGAAGATTACGTTACCATCGGGCATCGGGCGGTAATTCACGCAGCCCATATTGAACGCGGTTGTTTAATCGGCATTGGGGCAGTGATTCTCGATGGTGTGCGCGTCGGGGCGGGTAGTATTGTCGGGGCGGGTAGTATTGTGACAAAAGATATACCACCGCGATCTTTAGTGGTGGGCATTCCCGCTAAACGCGTCCGGGAAGTGTCGCCACAGGAGGCTCAAGAGTTGATCGAACACGCCGAGCGCTATGCTAAACTTGCCCTCGTTCATGCGGGAAAAGCTACTGATACCGGATTCCCAAAACGGGCGGATTAGGGTATAAATATAAAATGAGAATCAAGTAACAATCTTTTAAGCACTGACCGAGGAGAAGGAAATCTATGGACTGGAGAGTGTTAATCGTTTTAACCCCTTTGCTTATTGCTGGTGGCTGGGCTGTCTTCAACATCGGCGCTGCCGCCATTAGACAAGCTCAACAGTTTCTCAGCAAACAAAGTTAATAAAAGTTTATACTTCTTAGTAAAACCGATCCCCTAGGCGATCGGTTTTTAATTTTTCCTTATCCAGCGATCGCTGATTGGGTGTGGGGTGTAGGGTGTGGGGTGTGGGGTGTGGGGTGTAGGATGTGGGGTGTGGGAAGAATAAATAAAAATAATCTCCTGACTCCTGAATCCTGACTCCTGAATCCTGACTCCTGACTCCTGACTCCTAACCCCACCAATACACTTTTTCAGCAATCTCTACTTAACCATGAAATCTAACTGTCAAAATCTCATTCAAGAACTTGCCCATCTGGAAATTATCACCGATCCCGGGCAAGTGGCGAAACTTTCCTTGGATTATTATCATTTTAGTCCCATTTTAGAAGCACAACTGCAAGATAAACGGGCTGATTTAGTCATTCGTCCCCAGAATAGCCAAGAGGTTATTGACATCGCTAAAACCTGCGTTAAATACCAAATTCCTTTAACAGTTAGAGGTGCGGGTACAGGTAATTATGGTCAATGTGTTCCCTTGCAGGGAGGAGTAATTTTAGACACAACCAAACTAACAAAAATTATCTCGATCGAACCGGGTACAGCACGGGTAGAAGCGGGGGTAAAAATGGCATTTTTTGATAAACAAGCTCGCGCAATCGGTTGGGAATTAAGAATGGCTCCCTCTACCTATCGGACGGCGACAATTGGCGGTTTTATCGGGGGTGGCAGTGTGGGCATGGGTTCGATTAATTATGGACAATTGAAGGATAGAGGCAATCTGCAAGCAGTGCAATTAGTCACCCTAGAAGCGGAACCAAAAATTATCGAACTACGGGGGGATGAGGTAGAAAAAGTCAATCATGCCTACGGAACAAATGGCATTATTACCGAGTTAGAAATAGCCCTCGCTCCCTGTTATCCTTGGGCAGAATTTATCGTTACTTTTGCCGATTTTATCACCGCCGCTAAATTCGGTCAAGCTCTCAGTGATAGTGATGGCATTGTCAAGAAAATGGTTAGTGTTCACTCCTGGCCAATTCCTGCTTATTTTACTGCTCTTAAGGATTATTTACCCACGGGAAAAGCGGCAGTTTTGTTAATAGTATCGGACAGCGATCGAGTCGCATTAGAATCTTTAATTAAAGAATATAATGGTGAACTTACCTACTATAAAACGCCAGAAGAAACTCAAAAAGGCAACAGTATCTTAGAATTTACTTGGAATCATACCACTCTCCATGCGCGTAGTTTTAACCCCAAGATAACTTATCTACAAGCTTTTTATTTTAATCTAGCCACGGTGGAGAAACTCTATAATTATTTTGGGGAGGAAATAATGATGCACCTAGAATTTTTGAAATTTCAAGGTAAAGTTATTCCCGCCGGTCTTCCCTTGCTAGAATTTACCACAGAAACTCGATTAAATGAGATTATTGCTATCTATGAACAACAGGGGGCAGCTATTGCCAATCCTCACACTTATATCATGGAAGATGGCGGCAGCAGACAGATTAATCCCCTGCAACTAGAATTTAAACAACTCGTCGATCCCTACGGATTGAACAATCCGGGTAAAATGCGAGCATGGGTTGAAGCAAGGGGGTAGGGGTTCGATTCAGGCTAGATTAAACAAGATAAGTAGGTAGGCGTTAAAAATTATCAGATGCCCCCCTTGTCAAGGGGGGACTAAGGGGGGATCGGCACCCCCCTTATCAAGGGGGGACTAAGGGGGGATCGAACCTAAAACACTAACCGCTAAAAAGGGAGTGGGGAAAACAAAACTCTCCGCTGCCCCCTGCCTATTCCCAGACTTGCCCCGATCCGATACAATTAAACGGTTGTCTTGGAAGAATTAATAGTGATCGAGCGTTATACTCTCCCTGCGATGGGGAATTTGTGGACGGATAGATATAAATATCAAACATGGCTAGAGGTAGAGATAGCCGTCTGTGAAGCGCAGGCAGAATTAGGCTATATTCCTGCGGATGCAGTAGAAGAAATTAAGGCAAAAGCTAATTTTGATCCCGATCGCATTTTAGAAATAGAAGCAGAAGTGCGCCACGATGTCATCGCCTTTTTAACAAATGTTAACGAATATGTGGGCGAGCCGGGACGTTATATTCATTTGGGTTTAACCAGTTCTGATGTATTAGATACCGCCCTGTCCTTACAATTAGTCGCCAGTTTAAACCTGATTTTAGAACAATTAGAAGATTTTATCCAAGCCCTGCGCTATCGCGCCCAAGAACACCGTTATACAGTCATGGTGGGACGTTCCCACGGCATTCACGCCGAACCGATCACCTTTGGCTTTAAACTAGCGGGATGGTTAGCGGAAGTGCTACGGGGACGCGATCGTTTAATTCGCTTGCGCCAAGACATCGCCATCGGTAAAATATCCGGTGCAGTGGGAACATATTCCAATATTGACCCGAAAATTGAGGCGTTAACCTGTCAGAAGTTAGGATTAGAACCGGATACCGCTTCCACTCAAGTTATCTCCCGCGATCGACACGCCGATTATGTGCAACAATTAGCCTTATTAGCGGCTTCGATCGAACGTTTTGCCGTGGAGATTCGCAACCTGCAAAGAACCGATGTCCTAGAAGTGGAAGAATACTTTTCCAAAGGACAAAAAGGCTCCTCCGCTATGCCCCATAAACGTAATCCCATCCGTTCAGAACGCTTAACGGGAATGGCGAGAATTATCCGTAGTCATAGCGTTTCCGCTTTAGAAAATATCGCCCTCTGGCACGAAAGAGATATTTCCCATAGTTCCGTAGAACGGGTAATGCTGCCGGATGTTTGCATTTTGACCCACTTTATGCTCAAGGAAATCACCGATTTAGTCAAAAATCTGCTGGTGTATCCCGAAAACATGAAGCGAAATATGAATGTTTACGGTGGCGTGATTTTCAGTCAAAGAGTTCTTTTAACTTTGGTGAGTAAGGGAATTAGCCGGGAATCTGCCTATAAAATCGTCCAAGAAAACGCCCATCGCGCTTGGAACACCGATAACGGCAATTTTAAAGCTTTTATCAGCCAAGATGAGCGAGTTACCGGCATTTTATCCCCCGACGAGATCGAAAGTTGCTTTGATCCCCAGCAGCACCTAAATCATCTTAATAGCATCTACCAAAGGTTAGATATTTAAGGAGCTTTCAGTGATCAGCTAACCACTAGCTTGTTGCTTTAGAAAGGTAATGACAGCGTTTTGGATTGTCGGTTGGCGATCAATTTTTTCTCAGAAAGCGATCGCTGTTCGTTTCTCGATCATGGTTGCGTTTGAAGATAAAACTAAAGAATCGGCGCAAGCGAGTACGAATCGGGTAAAATAAGGGTCTGTATTCGGAGTGTTCGTTTTTATGATGAAAATCAAACTCTTGAATTTAGGTAGTATTAAAGAGGCAGAAGTGGATCTTCGGCCTCTAACCGTTATTATTGGCCCGAATAATTCTAATAAAACTTATATCGCCTACTCGATTTATGGGTTATGGATTAATCATCGTGACGGCCTTTTTTTTTCTAGTGAAATTTTAGAAAAAATAGAATTTACAAATCAAGCCGATCATTGGTCTTTAAAAATAGACCGACGTTTTTATGATGTTATATCCGAAATTGTTCAAAAGTCCGCATCTGAATTTAGCGGGATAAAACTACAATCTTTTTTCCAAGATTCTAGCGGTAAAATTTTTGAAAAAACGAAATTCAGTATCGAAATTTCCGAAGATGATATTAAAACAGCTATAGAAAAAGTTTTAGCGTATATAATTGAGTATCGCCATTCATTAGCTTCATTTGGAATCAAGAAAATCGAGCGAAGCGACAACAATAATGAGATTTTATTTTATCCAGAAAAAGAAGCTGAAATTTATGATTATAAAAACATGGTTCTTCTTGATTTTGTTGCTGGTGTTGTAACATTTTCATTTTCCGATATAATTCCTTTACCCGCCGAAAGAAACGCTTTTATAAATACCTATAAAATGCTGGCCAATAGAAGATATAAGCTACTTAAAGAGAATCAGAGAGAGCGATTGATACGAGGACGTATTAATCGAGAGCCATTGATACAAGGACTTATTAATCGAGATAAGCAGTTAGAGTTACTGAAAGAACAGGGAGATATTCGCTATCCTCAACCAGTAGAGGATTTTTTAGATTTTTTAACTGACATAGAACTAGAAAATAAGCCCGATCCCATTGCCAAAAACAAAAATGATTTTCAAAAATTAGCCGATCAAATTGAAAAGTATATTCAAAATAACAATAAAACAATCTTTAAAAAGACTAAATTCGGAGGCAGAGAAATTAAAGTTTCGGTAAAAAGAAGTTTAGAGATCGATCTTTATAATGCTTCCTCGTCTATTAAACAATTAGCCCCGCTTTTACTCTATTTGCGCTATCGAGCAAAATCGGGGGATTTTCTGGTGATCGATGAGCCTGAAATGAACTTACATCCAGAATCTCAGGTAAAATTGTTAGAATCTTTAGCGATTTTAGTAAATTTAGGAGTTAGAATTTTATTGACGACTCATAGCCCCTATTTGATGGCTCATCTTAACAATATCGTTAATGGTAATCACCAAAATCCAGAACTTTTAGCCGAACAAGCTAAATTGCTTTATCTGCAAGATAGCCGAGGTTTTCTTAAAATGGAACAGGTTAGTGCCTATGAAATAAAAAATAATAAATTACTTTCTTTACACGACCCTGAATACGGTATTCGTTGGGATACTCTCAGCGATGTATCAGTTGATATTCAACAAAAGTTTTTTGCAATTTATGAAGCAGGACAACAAAACCAAGAAACCGAAGAAGGATGTTCCTCAGAAGAAGAATAAACTCGATTGGCAAAAATTTAACTTTTTAGAAAATTTGCTTATTTTCTGTACCGTACCCAATCGGATCGCTCCACCCGAAAGCGGTGTCAGCTTTCGGATTACCAAGCCAGAAAAAGATTCCGTTTGTATTTTATTTAAAACTGATCGTCGGGAGGATCCTCTTGTTAGAAATCAAAAGCAGAAAAGACCTGATTATTTATCTCTTTTTATTCAGAATGGCTTACTTCTGCTGACAATTATCGAGATGAAGGGAACTAATAAAAATTCCACGAGTACAGGTATCGAACAAATTACAACTTTTAGAGATATTTTAAAACAAGAAATTGCCGATCATGTCACCAGGAAACTCAAATATAAATTACAAGCTATCCTATTAACTCCCTATAATGCCGATATTCCTCGAAAGGCGATCAAAGAGGAAGCGCAGAATGGATTTATTATTTTACCTATCCAGTATAAGGATAAAGCGGAGCTTTATCCTTATGTTTCCAAGATTCACAGTAAAGCGGATTTAAGCAAAAAAAATTATATTCACGACGAGCAACATAAAGAATCCGATTGTTTGTTAATCGAAAACTTGTTGGCTAGACAAGCATCGGACAAACGTAAACAGGATAACTATTATTCATGTAAATTCACTCCCGCCAAAAATAGACAAGGCATCTATATAGATTATCAGGTGTCGAGCGATCGAGACTTGATCACCCTATTAACCGATCCGCAGGGAAAGAAAGTTCAATTGGCTTACTGTAGTGATGATTCTCAAAGTTCAATCGATCAAATTCAGGAAGAGATTAAAAATTTAAACATATATGGAATGGTAGAGATGGTAAGTCGCCTAATCAATAGTTAGTATAAAAAATAGGTGTAGAGAAATCTATATATAAATGGCTCCGCAATAAACTTGACAAACTTGAGGTTTTGGTGCGGTTGGCTAAGGAACCGAAGCGACCACTACTGTTGCCGAATCCGAGCGCTCCGATGTAGCCGATTTTGTCGGGTGCGTTCCCTGCTGCAACGAGGGGGAACGCACCTTACCGATTATGATATAATCGCCGCATATACTTCTCGCTTGCTACAACCGCGATGAATGTTTTCTGGAGCTATTTCCCCCTGGCATTTGTTGTTATGCTTTCTAATTGTTTCACGCCACAACAAGGGCGAACGGAATCGCCTAAAATTACCTGTGAAACAGAAAGCTATCCTTCCACAAAGCAAAAAGTTCCCACGACAATGATCCAGCTCATGTTAAGCTACCGCTAACCCATCCTACAAATAATTGTGCCTCCCTACTTACAGTTCATTCAATGTGTGATTACCCCGCAACCTCGATGAAGTTGTAGGGCGCTAATTCTGGCTGGGAGTCCGAACTTTGACGGCTCTCTTGGATTTACTGGAAAGATGTAGGTTATACTCCAAGCAGTAAAGTTGAGGTGTTCAATCATGAAAAGTCTTTTGCTAGGTGTTCAAAATTTGGAACTAAGCGATCGCACCGCCATGTATCTACTATTTAAAAATTACTTTAAAGGTGTAACTTGGGATGGGTTTCAAATTGATCTAGAGCGCAAAAACTGGGTTTTATTGTTAAGAGATGAAACTAGCAATGCCCTGAAGGGATTTTCGACTCTTATGTTCTCTCAGCAAACTTATTTAGGAGAACAGATCGGTGTGGTATACTCAGGTGATACCATCGTTGATCCAAGTGCTTGGTCGAGTACCTCGTTACCGCGTAGCTGGATTGCTGCTGTCACTTTTGTGCACCGACAATATGCTGCCAATAAGCTATACTGGCTGTTAATCTGTTCTGGGTTTCGTACTTATCGCTTTCTCCCTACTTTTTGGCAAGATTTCTATCCCCGTTATAATGTTGAAACCCCTCCTAGTATTACCAATCTAATGGCAAGTCTGGCTAAAGAATACTATGGAAATTCTTACCAAGAAGCAACTGGTATCGTCCGCTTCCAACACCCTCAAATTCTCCTGGAGGGATTAGGGGAAATACCGGTGGGAAGACAGGCTAACCCCCACGTTCAGTTTTTTCAAAAAAAAAACCCTGGCTATCAACAGGGAGATGAGTTAGTCTGTTTGACTGAGATCTGCTATGATAATCTCACGGCGGCTGGAAGGCGGATGTGGCCTTGACCTTATTATTGTAACTCCTTTTTCTCGTTAGAACTGCCTCTGTCAAGTTATATTTATGCTGTCTGATCACTCCTTCTCAAACTTTAACAATCCTGAGCAATTTATCCAAGGATGGTACTGGGCATTACCATCCAGAAAGTTAAAATTGGGCCAGGTAAAAGCTCTAACTTTGTTGGGTAGAAGTTTGGCAATTTATCGGGGAGAAAGCGGTCGGGTGATGGCGGTAGATGCCTATTGTCCCCATATGGGGGCCCATTTAGCAGAGGGGAAAGTAGAAGGTGATGGAATTCGCTGCTTTTTTCATAATTGGAAATATAATGAGCGGGGAATGTGTGTAGATATTCCTTCCCAAGAAAAACCTCTACCTGTGACTATTAAAACTTGGCAGACAGCAGAAAAATACGGAATGATTTGGGTTTGGGTGGGAGAAGATAAGCCAAGCCCTTTGCCATACCTACCAGAGTTAGAAAATGTCAACTGTGATTATACATTGGGAACTCACTTTTTCAAAAATTGCCACCCTAATGTATTACTTATTAACGCAATTGATGCTCATCATTTCAATACAGTACATCACCTACCCGTAAAAATTATCTTCTCTTCTCAAGAACTGAACCCTAACGCTATTATCTTCAACAACACTACCCGAGGAGGGGAGGATTCTTGGTTAATTCGCCTGATTCGTCCTCTCTACCGCAACGAAGTTACTTATAGTATGTGTTACTGGTATGGGAGCAGCGGAACTGTGACCCTAGGGCCAGATTTTCTGCACTTTTACATTATCTTTGCCCTGCGAATGCTTGCAGGAGGAAAAACCGAAGGACAAACAATTCTGGTAACTTCCCAACGGACTGGATTATCGGGATGGATTATGAATCGCGTTTTGCTATGGTTGACCCAGCAGGTTGGTAATTACTTCGCCGGGGGAGATACCCAAGTATTTCAAACAATTCGGTTTGATTTGCGAACTCCCACCAAAGCAGATAGTTCTATCCTGCAATTCATTGAGCACGTCAATCGCCAGCAAGCCTTAACCTGGGGAACTTGGAAGGCTGTCAGTCATCCCATGCCTCAAACGCCGGCCCCGTCTTACTCTGAACCCCCATTGATGGAAACGGAAAAAAATGAAATTCCCAGGTAAAATCGCCGGTTTTGACCTACCGCACCATAATTCCCCTGACCATTTACACCGGATACTAACAGCGGCATTGCCTCGGCAGAACAATTATGTTCTTTCTCAGAACTTAAATTATTGGGATGCTGAATTTTTCAATTTACATCGAGTCAAAGTTTTTGAACAATCTCCCGTGGATGAGCAATCTGCTATTTTGGAGCTAGTCGGCGGCGGCCTACTAGAAGAATCGTATTTTATTGAGAAGGCAGGCGTTGGCTACATGGCCAAAATGGTGTTGTTAGCAGAAACCGTTGAGGAACGAATGCTCTATGGGCTGTTTGCTGCTGATGAAGCCATCCACCTTAACCAGATAACCAATTTTTTACCGCGGCGGGAAATGACTAATACAAACGATCCGTTTCTCTGCCTACTGTCAGAAGTGGCTGAAAGCTCGGATAAAACGGTATTGCTCTTTGTGCTACAAGTGGTGTTAGAAGGTTGGGGTTTGAGCCACTATCGACGTTTGGCGAAGGAATGTCGCCATCCTGAATTAGCAGAGATTTTTTCGGGCTTTTTAGAGGCTGAATCTCGCCATCATAGCACGGGCAATGCTTTATTTAAACAGATTTCAGTTGCTGGCTCCAGTCAGGCGACAATTATTGATATATTAGCACAATTTTTATTTATGGTTCAAATGGGACCCCAAAACGTACTGGCAGGAATTGAGCAAGTAAAAGGTCATTTAACCCGATCTCAAAAAGTCAAAATTCTCGAGGAGCTAGATACGGAAACCCATAGTGGTATTAGGTTGAAACTGTTGCGATCGCTAATGAATATAAAATCAGCATATGCCATCTTTCAAGCTTTAGAAGAAAGGGGTGCTTTTCAACCTATTCCTGCCCATAAATGTGTTCTTCAATCTGCTGGTAATTAAATTAGATATGGAAAAACGTATTCAAGGCAAACTGCACATTAATTACAATCGGAATAAACAGCAAGACCATACTGCTTTAATGGATGAAGTAGCTGCCAGCTTTCGCTATGAAGATTGTCAGAATGAATATTGGAATCCAGAGGAATTTTCTTTGCTCTACGGGACTCCTTTATGGGAGCAGTCTAGTCCCCATCAGCGCGTTATTTTAAACCAACTTTATTGGGTAGCTTATTACTCACAAATCGTCTCGGCTGAAATTGCTACTATCTTTTTCAATCAGACCAGCGCGGCAGGACTTTATGCCCATGAAGATTTTCGTTTAATCTGCGATACGTTGGACTTAGAGTCATCCCAAGAACGGGCGCATATTAATGCCTTTCGTACTATTGCCAAGCAGACCGAACAATCGCTATTCGGAAAACTTATCTTCACTTACCCAATGCGCGGACCTTTTACGGAAACGATGGTCTATGCTGAAACCAATACCCTTAAAACATGGTGGAAAAAACTTCAACTGCAATATTTTGGCCTGATTTCTGCCAATAATACCTTCTTGGCCTGTCAGTATTTTACAGTGCGAGGGGTGCGGACTCTAAATGGGAAAATAGTCCAACATAAACTCAGCAATTATTATCAGAGATATTGCCCTCAAGAATCTGCTCCTATCCCTGCTCAGGTTTCCCATTGTCACTTTCTAGATGAAAGCTTCCACTTCAATAGTTCGACAATTATCTCCCACGATGTTATTAACTGCTTGACACCGCCAACTGCTTTTGAGCGATTGGTTGCCAATTTAGGACTCTGGGGATGTCAGCGGGATCATTTTCACTTTTCTGTGGCAATTAATGGAATTTTTTGGTACGATCCTGCGTTATATGAGAAAATTTATTATCTACTGCGATCGCCTATTTTTGGCCTGGGTCAAGGGGAGGCGCAGGAAATGATGGATTGTTGTTTTACTCAAGAGTCAGAGGGTTTACACCGTAGTTTTTTAACCCATCAAGAAGCCATGGCATCCTATAAGGTATATGTGGAAAAGCTGGATTATCTTTGGCCGTGCAATCGGGAAATGTCCCTGATGGCATCTAATTGTATCTCTGGATACTTGGCAATTCAAACGCGAGAATTACAAAGGTTTAAATATCGTCTAAGATACAGTTCGCTGACAAGCGAGTGGAACAAACCACAAAGACACAAAGGACACAAAGATTAATCGCTTCTATATAAGTTAAACTGGTCGCAACGCGCTCGCTACGCGAGATCACACAAAGAACGAGAGAGCCTAAATTGGTTAGCTGTTATGACTGATTTGTGTAGAATATCTTTTCCGTCTACTGATTTTGCTGCCATTATTTTGCCATGCCATGAGAATTTATCTGAACATTTGACGGTTCATAATTCCCCTGTTTTATTTGGCTGTCGGACTGGTATTTGTGGTACCTGTTTGGTGGAAGTAGTTGGCGATATCCCCCCTCCCCAACCCGAGGAACGGGAAATATTGGAGAATTTAGCTCCCCATTATCCGCAGGTGCGGTTGGCCTGTCAGCTTGAGCTTACAGGTGATATCGAGATGGTAGTCCTAAAATAGACAAGGGCGAAATGGGAATGCGCTATGGTAGCCGGGGAAAGTTGGGGGGATATCCAATACTGTTCAGTTAGTGTCACAAACTTAACACGAGGAAGGGTGTGGAGAGGGGATGGAATTAGCAAGGCTTTTGGTTTCCCCCGTCCCCTCTCGGCCACTTCACCATTTCTCTTATCTGAACAGTGTTGGGGGGGAGATCTTGTTTCGGGTAGGTAAATTGTGGGATGATAGGTTAATTGGAAAATTTGACAGGGGGCTGGGCCAGGACGGGCGGAATGTAGCCGCAAATCTTTATTAAGGGTCGGTTTTGAGAGTCTGCTATGCAATTTCAGGATTTCTGGTATATTGTATCCCTCAGCAAACATTTAAAGGCTAACCAAGTATTAGCACGCACTGTTTTAGGAGAATGGCTGGCGATATTTCGTGGCAGTAATGGAGAACCAGTAGCGTTGCAGGATCGCTGTTTACATCGTAACAGTCGTTTGTCAGAGGGTAAAGTCAATCGTGGTATCTTGCAATGTCCCTACCACGGTTGGCTCTATGACGGGAATGGCCATGTTATTGCTGTCCCTGCTCAAGGACCGAGCTTTAAATCTCCTCCTGGTTGTCGAGGGAAATGTTATGCCGTCAAGGAACGAGATGGTTATGTCTATGTCCGGTTGGCTGCAACCCCAAGGGTTGACTTTGAACCTTTTCCTATGCCTCACTACGGACAGCCTGGCTGGGAAACAGTACGGGTAATTAATCGTTTTGCTAACGATGTTACCAACTGCGCCGAGAACTTTATTGATATTCCCCATACCGCTTTTGTTCATCAGGGTATTTTTCGCTCCTCCCGACAAAAAAAGTTAGGGATGACTGTTAAACGCTGTGACGGTGCTGTTTTAGTGGAGTATCACCACGAAAGTAGTAATTTGGGATGGTACAGATATTTTCTTAATTTTAAAGGCACAGGGATTAAACATAGCGATCTCTTTTTTATGCCTAATATTACCTGCGTGGAATATCAAATGGGAGGTAATCGCCATTTATTTATTACCAGTCAATCTATCCCCGAAACCCATAATTCAACTTTGGTTTACACGGATATTACCTATAATTATGGCATCTGGAATAAATTAGCACTTCCCTTTGTGGGCTGGACTGCTCAACATATCATTCGCCAAGATGTGAAAATTTTAGGGGTTCAAGGAGAAGCTATCGCTAAATACGGCACAGAATTTTTCCCTACTCCTGCGGATACAATTCACCTTTTCGTAGAGTCAATTAGAGGGGCAATTGGTCGGGGGGAAGATCCGCGATTATTGCCCAATAAAACCGTTGAAGTTAACTTTTGGGTTTAAGGTCAATGCTAGAAAAAAATTACTTACAATTGATAACTTTGAGCAGCTTTATTATTTTAATTGCTTGGACGATTAGCCATAAGTCCTCCCGCGGTCATCTCCGAACTAAAACTTGTCAAGATTGGCTACTAGATGGCAGCGGATTAGCAATTCAAGGAATTTTTATGCCCTTACTACAAGCTCTGTTGTTTTCTGAGCTTTGCCAGCATTTGACAACTGATTATCAAGGCTGTCTTAAACTATCACTAATTCCCTCCTTTATCCTTAGCTTTGTTATGGTTGATTATTTATACTACTGGAATCATCGTCTGTTACACCTTAAATTATTTTGGCCAGTTCATCAAGTCCATCATACCGTTAATCAAATGGATGTGTTCGGAACTTCTAGAAACACCATCTGGACAAGTTTATTAATTATTTATTTATGGATAAACCCATTATTTTTATATTTATTAGCTAAACCCACAGGCTATTTATTAGGAGTTAGTTTGACATCTGCCCTAGATTTATGGCGGCATAGCCGCTTGCTAATCGCCCCTAATAGCTGCTGGGCTAAAGTTCTCTCCCCTTGGTTAATCTTACCAGAGGATCATGCTTGGCATCATGGTAGGGAAACGAGGGACTATAACTATGGGGCTAACCTGAAAATTTGGGATAAGTTCCATGGAACCTATTATCAATGTCAAGAATCCCCTTCTGCCCTAGGGATTACTACTTCACTAAACTTAATGCAAAAACTTTTTTTCCCATTCCTATGACTATTTTCGGTAGAGTCATTTCATTCTTTCCTGCCTTTATTTTGTTGCTGACTGGAGCAGCAATATTTTACTTTCTGGCTTCACCTAGTATTTTTAGCCTCCTAGCTGTGTTGCTGTCTATCTATGGGTTCCCGCCGTTGGTTTATCGCTTACATGAATATTTTTATCCTGTACGAGAGGGCATTAGTTATCTACAGATGAAAGAATATAGTCCTTGGTGGGGTAGCCATCAAATCCAGGTGATTTATATTGCTATTCCAGTGTTAGAAACACTATTAAGGTTGATTCCGGGGCTGTTTTCATGGTGGTTGCGATTATGGGGGGCAAAAGTGGGGAAAGATGTTTACTGGACCCCAGCCCTAGAAATTAGTGATCGCGGTTTTTTAGAAATTGGCGACCGGGTGGTTATCGGTCATCGTGTCGGAATTTATTCTCATATCATCAAGCCTCGCAAAGCTGATTTAATGTTATATGTCAAAAAAGTCAAAATTGGTAATAATGTCTTCATTGGGGCTGGCTCCCATCTAGCTCCTGGAGTAGTTCTTAATGATGGTAAATTCTTAACTTTAGCCACTGACCTCTATCCCAATCAAAAGATATAATAATGCGTCCAATTATTCAGCTATTTGGAAAAATACTTGCCCCCAATGCCCAGCGGTTTCAGCAAGCATTGAAACGCCCAGATTTAACCCAGAGATGGGTACAGAAAGAAATCGTTGCTCGTCTCATCAAGAGTGCCTACGGTCGAGCATTGGGAATTAATTCAATAAAAGATTGGTGGCGAGTTCCCCTAGTAGATTATGAAGATATCATCCCTTGGTTAAAGCCAACAGTTCAACATCATAAATATCAACAAATTTCCCTGACTCCTGAACCCATTCTATTTTTTGAGAAAACCTCTGGTAGTAGCGGGGCGATGAAATTGATTCCTTATACTCAATCTTTGCGCCGCTCATTTAACCAGATGTTCTGTGTCTGGGCCTATGATTTAATCGTGAACGGACCTGACTTTTCTACAGGAAAGATTTACGCTTGTATTTCACCAAGATTAAATGAAGCTGATAGTCAAAACTTACAGAATGATTTAGATTACTTAGATGGCTGGTTGCGCTTTTTTTTGCGTCCCTGGTTATTGCTGCCCGAACAACTTAATAACTTGAATAATATCCCAGCTTTTAAGCATCAATTAGCCCTAGCTTTACTCAAGGCTGAGGCATTGGAGATAATTTCCATTTGGAGTCCCACCTTTCTCCAAATCCTTTTAAAATATATTCAGGAGAATCAGCAGTTATTGCAAGCAGAATTACAGCAGCGAATTTCACTTAATCGACTAAAACTACTCAGCGAAAGTCCTATTCCTTGGCAACAAATATGGCCAAGCTTGAAACTAATTTCTTGCTGGGATAGTGCTAATGCAGCAGTTCAAGCTCAAGGGTTGCGCTCGCAGTTTCCGGGGGTATTAGTTCAAGGAAAGGGGTTATTAGCCACAGAAGCACCGATGACCATCCCTTTGATTAAAGCTAGGGGATATGTACCAGTTCTGGATGAAGTGTTTTTCGAGTTCGAGGATAACCAGGGTGTTCTCTTAAGTTTAACCGAACTTACCATTGGTCAAGAATACAGACTCATTTTGTCCCAAAAGGGGGGATTATATCGTTATCGCATAGGCGATTGCGTCCGCGTCACCCACTACTATCAAAACACTCCCTGTTTAGAATTTCTGGGAAGATATCAAAGCCTGAGCGATTTAGTCGGGGAAAAATTGTCAGAAACCTTTGTCAATAATGCTCTGACTAGGTTGAACTTACCATCAACCAATTTTAAAAGCTTGGTGCCGGTGGCCGCCCCCCCCCATTATCTTCTCTTGCTAGATAGGGCTGAAGAAACCCCAGCCATGATTGCTCAAAAGCTAGATAGTATCTTATCAGAGTCTTATCATTACCGGAGGGCGCGGGGGCTTGGTCAGCTTGAACCGCCAGAAGTTTTCATCTCCCCTCAAATCCCTGAACTATTGGTTTCCTATCACATCCGCACTGGAAGTATTTGGGGGGGTATCAAGCATCCAATGCTGGCCACATCACCCCTTAGCACCCAACTTTTACGAGAGATCAGAAAAATGTATAATCCTGAGTAGCAGAAAAAATTTTCGTTAAGTGCCATCCAATTTAAATGTTTTTAATATAATGAAACAAAAATTTACCAACATCTACAAATTGGCTCAACTACTTAGTATTGTTCTGTTAGCCATAGTAATTGGGAATTTCCCCTCCTCTGCTCTAGCAGATGTCGGCCAGGGGGACATCGACGCAATTATTCGCACCCGAGAAATTGCCTTAGAAGCCCTAAACACTCGTAATTTTACCAAAATTGACCCCTATCTGCACCCCCAGTTCATCATCACAACAGTTGATAACCAAGTTTTTCACACCACCTCTGAGTTTGAAAAGTATTGGAATCAACAGTTTTCCAGTACGATTGAAAATATAAAAATGCAACTACAAGGGGAGACCATCAGAACCTTTCTCTCCCCAGAAATAGATGTGGCGGCGGGGGGAGCAATAACCACTTTCTCTTTCAAGGATGGTAAGTCGGCTAATATGGCTTTGCGCTGGACAGCGGTATTACAAAAATTAGAGGACAAATGGATGATTCAATCATTGCATTTCTCCTCTAATCTGCTGGATAATCCAGTATTGAATGCTGCTCGACAATTAAATAAAACCCTAGGGGTTGCAGCGGGGTTAGGCGGCTTTTTACTGGGGGCAGCTACCATGGTAATATTAAATCGTAGAACTAAGCGTCGAGCTACAATAGTATAGCAATTCAAATGAAAATTAATACTGTTCATCCCAGTACCAATATTAGCTTTAACCGCTATCTTCGTCTGAAAGCTATCCTAGTAGTTCTAATAGTTTGGAGCGGAGTGAGTCTGGTACACTGGTGGCCAGTAACTCAGGGGTTTATGTTGGTTTTAATAACTATATTGACCATACAAACTCTAAGAATGTTAATAGCAAAACCAGTTAATTTTGTGGTTGAAAGTAATAATTATCTTCCCCTAGTCTCCATTTTAGTTCCTGCCAAAAATGAAAGTGCAGTCCTGACTAATTTGGTGGAAAGCTTAGGGGAATTAGATTATCCAAGTCATTGTTTAGATTTTTGGATTATTGACGATGGTAGTACTGATGAAACACCGCAAATCTTAAAGGAAATGCTAACTAAATTGCCATCTTTACAAGTTTATCGGCGAGAAGCTAAAGGTGGTAAATCAGGGGCTTTAAATGCAGTATTGCCCTACACGCGAGGAGAGATTATTCTCGTTTGTGATGCTGATGCTCAGTTACCGGCTGACTTGCTGCGGCAAACAGTACCTCTGTTCCAAAAAAAAGGGATTGGTGCAGTACAAGTACGAAAGGAAATTGCTAATACTAATACTAATTTCTTAACCCGTTGTCAGCAAATGGAAATGTGCTGTGATAGTTTTCTTCAGACCCATCGCCTTGCTATTGGCGGAATGTGTGAACTGCGCGGCAATGGGATGCTAGTTAAGCGGGATTTCTTAGAAAAGTGTCAAGGCTGGAATGAAAACACAGTCACCGATGATTTAGATCTTTGTTTTAAACTTTATCTAGTAGGTGCTGAGATTGAGTTTGTGATAGTTACATCTATTCGGGAAGAAGGAGTAACTACCGCGCAATCCCTCTGGCTTCAACGTTGTCGTTGGGCGGAGGGCGGGTATCAGCGTTACCTAGATTATTTTCCACAAATTTTTACTTTAGGTTGGGCTAAAGAAATTGATTTAATTTTATTTTTTTTGTTACAGTTTCTACTTCCCCTTGGACTTATAGCCGATTTATTTTGGACAATATTTTATGACCACTACCCAGTTTTGTTGCCACTTCAAGTATTACTAAGTATTATTTTAACAATTGCTTTTATGGTTGGACTTTATCAATTTCAGGGTTTACGAGGATGGTCTTTAGTTTGGGGAACTATGCAAGGTTCTATCTACATGATACATTGGATTCCTGTCATGATTGTAACCACCTTGAAAATGTGTCTGCAAAAGCAGCACTCGCCTTGGATTAAAACCGAGCATCGGGGTTTAAATACTTACGGATCATAAATTATGTTAGATCTACTAATTAAAAATGGATTAATTTTTGATGGCTTATCTTCTCCTGCCATGGTCGGAGATATTGGCATTCAAGAAGGTAAGATTGTCGCCATTGCTCCTGGCTTAAATATCCCTGCACTTGAAGTAGTAGATGCCACTGGGTTGTGGGTAACACCGGGATTTATTGATATTCATACCCACTACGATTTAGAATTAGAAATTGCGCCGGGATTGAGTGAATCAGTCCGCCATGGAGTGACCAGCGTAGTCATTGGTAACTGTAGCCTATCCATTGCTATCGGTGAACCGCAAATGTTAGCAGATATTTTTCAAAGAGTAGAAACAATCTCCCATCAGTTAATTGCAAAATGGCTACAAAAGTCGATTGATTGGCAAACACCGACGGAATATTTACAGCATTTACAAAAGTTATCTCTTGGGGCCAATGTCGCTCCCATGTTTGGACACAGCGCTCTACGCGCCCATGTAATGGGATTGGAACGGAGCTTAACTGCTCAACCAACTAAAATTGAACTAAAAATTATGCAGCAGATAGCCACAGATGCTTTAGAAGCAGGTTTTCTGGGCATTTCCATTGATATGTTTCCTTGGCATCGTATGACTGGAAAGTGGCGAGGTTATACCATTCCTTCTCAACACGCAAAATTTCAAGAATATGCCATGTTAGCTGCTCTATGCAGGCAAAAAGATCGCGTTTTTCAAGTTACCCCTAACCTACAACGGCTCTCTTCTTTCCTTGACATTCTGCGGCTGGGTTCAGGAATTGGCAAAAAACAACTGCGTTTAACAATTCTCTCGGCTTTAGATGCTGTCCACCAGCGCCAACTCTGGCGCATATTTGCTCCACTGCTTTTTATTTGGAATCGGTTATTAGGTGGAAATGTCCGTTTTCAAACGTTAACACAACCGTTTACCATTTTTTCCGATGGACCGGTTACTCCCTTATTTGAAGAATTCCCTACCGGCGCAGAACTCAATAGTTGTCAGTCAAGAAAAGAGCGAGAAGAACTATGGCAATCTCAAGGTTTCCGACACAAATTTTGCCAAGAATGGACCAGTAATTGGCGTAAATCCTTCCATCGCCGTTTAGATCTGATAGAAGTTATCCGTTGTCCAGAAATAAGTTGGTATGGTCTGAGTTTTGCCGAAATTGCTCGTCAAAAACAACAACAACCAGTAGATTTATTTATCGACGCACTCCAACAATATGACACAGATTTACGCTGGGTGGCTACAGGTGCAAATGATCGCCCCATCCCGCGTTTAGCCCTGATGCGGCATCCCTATATCTTAGCCGGTTTTACTGACGCTGGAGCCCATGTCCGCAATCTAGGCTATTATGATGGCGCTCTGTCTTTGCTCAAACAAGCAGTAGCCACTAAGTTCCTTTCCCCTGAAGCTGCTATTAGCCGCGTTACGGGAGAACCAGCACAATGGTTTCGCCTGGATACAGGTATCCTCAAAGTCGGCGCCAAAGCTGATATAGTGTTACTTGAACCCCATTCTCTCCATCAGCATATCAGTCCTCAAGTGGAAATATCAGATCCAATCTTGGACGGTGAATTGCGTATGGTCAAGCGCGGCTCGCAGGAGATTGTGCAAGCGGTTTATATTAATGGAGTTCCGGTTGTTAGTGGAGGTAAGGTGAAGGATATCTTGGGAAAAACCAAGTTGGGAACAGTTTTATTTCCTCGCTGAACCTGATACATATATAGCGATCCTATTTAGGTTGTAAACTTACTGGTGGCAACAGGCGGTCGGCAGGAGAATTGTTTCTATTTCATTGAGAATTGCCAGACAAGAGAAAATCATTAAATCGTGCTTGATGTGAGGAGAAACCCCTAGAGCTTATGAGTAAACTAAATTATGGAAATAATCCAAAATTAATCAATCGAATTAATAACCAAATTTTGGCGCATCCGTTTACAGATTATTGGGATATTTTTGTGAGCAAACATCAACAGCCAATTAATATTACTTTACACATTCTAGGAATATTCTTTTTCTATAGTTTGATATTTTATGTTTGGCGATCGCAAAATTTTTGGCTGCTGTTGGGTTTACCTCTAACTCAGGTGCTGGGATTAACCGGACATCTTTTATTTGAGCGCAGCCATATTGATTTACAAGATGCAGTATTTTCCTGGCGAGCTTCTTATTGTTTAGGTAAAATGTTATTGAGAGTTTTGATGGGTAAATATCGAGATGATATTCAAGAGAGAAAAGCAATCTTACAAAATTATCAATCTACTACTTGACTGGAATAGATACCTATGCAAATTTTTAATAATTGGGATGTAATAGCTAAGGGCTGGTATATAGCTTGCTCTAGTCAAGAAATACCTAAAAAGAAAGCAAAATCTCTAGAATTGTGCGGACAAAGAATTGTTATTTTCCGCGGGGAGGACGGGCAAGTGCGGGCTTTAGATGCTTACTGTCCTCATCTAGGAACCGATTTGGGAATTGGAGAGGTTAAAGGCAATTTTCTTCGTTGTGCTTTCCATCATTGGACTTTTGATGAAAGTGGTCTTTGTCAACACATTCCCTGTCAATCAGAAATTCCTGCTCAAGCTAGAGTACAAGCTTATGCAACGGAGGAAAAATATGGATTTATCTGGATTTATCCTGATGCTGAAGCACCAGAAGAAGTACCTAACTTTGATGAACTAAAAGACAAAGAAATTCTCACACAAACTGATCGCTCTTTTACTAGAACTTGCCATCATCATATCTGTATGATGAATGGGATTGATATTCAACATTTAAAAACCATACATCATTTAGATATCAAAATGGAACTATCACTAAATTTCCCCAGTGAAATCGGTACACAAATTGACTTTACCATCAGGGGACAATTTCCACAAACTACTTGGAGAGAAAGGTTAGGTCAAAGATTTCTGGGTGCTACATATCAGTATTCTATGCGATATGCTTATGGCTGTATTGGTTTATTAAAAATGATGGAAAACGTGCAGCTTTTCCCCCCCCTATATATGCTCTATGCTTATACCCCCATAGCACCTGCCAAGACAAGAATTCAGCCGATTTATATAACAGAAAAACGCCCCGGTATTAGGGGGTATCTTCTTAGTACCCTGTTACTGCTCTGGACTCGATTAGCTTATTATATGCTCAGGGATGAAGACGGCAAAATTTACGATAATATTCAATTTAAGCCAAAATTGCTCCTGAGCATGGATCAACCATTAGCTCAATATATAGAGTACGTCAACCAGTTAGAACCGTCTCGATGGTCAACGGAGGCAGTGGCCATGTAACAAGTTACACCGTCAAGGATGAAAGCGGTAGCCTCCCCGCCCCGCTGCTTCCCACACTTCCCACTTCCTACTTCCCACTTTCAAGGTAGGAGGAGGAGGTTGGGAAGAGGCTCTCCGTCAACTCTTGAGGAGTCGTGCGTTTCATTTTTGAGTTGGCGCAATAATTCCCCTTTCGCGTTCCTTTCCAGTTTCCACCCTTCGTTGACCTGACAGAATTGAGAGTAATTTTGAGCAAGCGATGATACTACAGCCTTTCCTTTCTTCCGCTTGGAGTCCTAATCTTCCCCTGTTAGCCTCGGCAGCTACAGCCGAAACTGCTGATAGTGCCTTAGTTTTAGCCTGCGTGCTGCTGAGTTTGACCGTTATTTATTTCGCCTGTAAACTGGGTGGGGAAATATGCGTCCGATTCAACTTGCCTCCCGTGTTAGGAGAATTAGTCGGTGGCGTGATCATCGGGGTTTCTGCCCTAAAATTACTGGTTTTTCCAGAAGGAGGGGCGGGATTCGAGGATTCTTTGCTCATTCACTTCCTAGAATCCACTTCCCCCCTCACCCCAGAGCAATCTCCCGCCGTTTTTAGCGCTGCTAGTGAGGTGATTTCCGTCCTCTCGGAATTGGGGGTAATTATCCTGCTGTTTGAGATCGGTTTAGAATCAGACTTGCAGGAATTAATTCGCGTCGGTCCACAGGCAGCTGCCGTCGCAGTGGTGGGGGTTGCGGTTCCCTTTTTGGTGGGTACTTTGGGTTTAATCTATATCTTTCATCTGGCCACCATTCCCGCTATTTTTGCCGGGGCAGCTTTAACCGCTACCAGTATCGGCATTACCGCCAAGGTTTTAGCAGAAATAGGGAAGTTATCGGCGAAAGAAGGTCAAATTATTATCGGGGCTGCGGTTCTCGATGATATTCTCGGTATTATCGTCCTCGCTGTCGTTGCTTCTTTGGTGAAGACCGGAGAAGTGCAAATTAGCAAAGTAATTTATCTAGTTATTAGTTCTAGCGCTTTTGTGATCGGGGCGATCCTGATCGGTCGTTTTTTAAGCCCCTTTTACGTTCAATTAGTTAATAGCATGAAAACTAGGGGACAATTGCTCTTAGTTTCCCTGATTTTCGCCTTTATTCTTGCCTATATTGCCCAAGTTATCCAATTAGAAGCGATTCTCGGTTCCTTTGCTGCCGGCCTAGTCCTAGGGGAAACGGAAAAGCGATCGGAATTGGCAGAACAAGTGTTCCCGATCGCCGATTTATTTGTACCGATATTTTTCGTCTGTGTGGGGGCAAAAACCGATTTAAGTGTCCTTAATCCCGCTATTCCCACTAATCGAGAAGGATTAGTCTTAGCGGCTTTCTTAATTGTCGTCGCTATTTTGGGTAAAGTGGTGACGGGGTTAGCCGTTTTCAGCAAGGAAAAACTCAATCGCTTGGCGATCGGAGTTGGCATGATTCCCCGGGGTGAAGTGGGTTTAGTCTTTGCTGGAGTCGGGGCTGCTAGTGGCGCTTTATCCCCCGCTACCGATGCGGCCATTATTATGATGGTGATCTTGACTACCTTTATCGCTCCGCCCCTGTTAAGGTTAGTATTTAAAGAACCTACCGCCAGTCCTCAATCAGTGAGCAGTGATCGGTGAGCAGTTACCAGTGGTAGTGTTAAGTGAGCAGTATTAAGTGGTACTAACAGCGCTGTCTTTTCATTGATAACTGATAACTGATGACTGATAACTGATAACTGATCAGAAACATAGCAGACCATACCAACGTCCCATAAGCTTGTTTTTATTGATAGTCATTCTCAGAGCATTAACGGAGCTATGGATGGCAAAAAATCGACAAAATCGTCCATTTTTACCGAAAAAAGGTAATTGATAACCGAGCAACGGGAGCATCGATCGTGAGATTTCATTGGTTATTCCTAAGCGCATTAACTTGGTTGCTGGTGGCGGCCCCTGCTTGGGCGGGCAAGCTCGTCTTTTGGCGATTCGACACCAATGAGAATCGTCTGGTGTTCACCACCGACAATCGAGTGCAACCGCGAGCGCAAATGATCACTAACCCCACCAGGATCGTGATCGATCTGCCCGGGATCAAGTTAGGGCAACCCAATATTAACCGGCCCATTGGCAATATCGTCAGAAGTGTCCGTATCGGTCAATTTGATGCGGAAACTACCCGTTTAGTGATTGAATTGGCCCCAGGCTACACCTTTGATCCTCAACAGGTAAGAATTCGCGGAATTTCGCCCACCCAATGGACAGTGGAACTGCCAGAACCCCAACCGATTACTGAGCAAACAGAACCACCCGTTACCCCTGACCCCACACCTCCCCCCGATCGCGGTTCCACCCGTCCCACTCCCCCACCTCCAGTTAGCCAGACGGACAACAACGATGATTTTCAGGTCACTCGCAATGGTCTTTTTGTCCGTTTAGAGCAAAATGGTGATGAGCGATCGATCCGCAGTCAACGCAGCCGCGACGGCAAAAAAATCGAATTTGAATTACCCGGGGCCACTTTACCGAGCAGTCTCACCGGTCAAACTATCCCAGTTAACCGTTACGGTGTCGGCGATATTCAATTCAGTCAGACTGCCAATCAACGGGCTAAGATTTCCCTAAGCGTTAATAAAGATAGTCCCGATTGGCAAGCTCTCTATAGTCGTTTTGGTGGCTTGGTTTTACTGCCTAGGGGTGGTCTGGGTGCCGTGGATAATATCTCCTCTCCTCCCCCCACTAGCGCCACTAATCCCAATCCTCGCCCCAACAATCCCCCCCCGAAAACTGCCAATAATCCCCCTTCTAGCAATCGTTTGGCCACGATCTCCTCGATCGATCTGACGGGCAATAACGATCGCCTCTTAATTCGTGCGGATTTACCCCTGAAAGCTAACGGCAGTGTTAACCAGGATGGTGTCTATGAACTACGCATCGAAAATGCTAAGTTAGCCGAGTCTTTTCGTGGTCCGCGCTTCGGTCGCCATAGTCCCATCTATCAATTGCGGGTACGTCAGGAAAGTGCCAATAGGGTGCTGATTTTGGTACAGACCGCGGCAGGATTTCAATTAGGTCAACTGAATCAATCGGACGGTCAAACCCTAGCCCTAGAATTGCTTTCCTCCCGCAATTCTAGCCCCGTTTCCCAAGTTCCTGACTTCACCACTATCCCTGTTCCCTTACCCCCCAATACGGGCCAATTTAACCCACCGCCGCGGCCCTCTAACCCCACTCCTAATCCCCCCCGACAAGGCAATAGCCGCTTTCTGGTGGTGATCGATCCGGGCCATGGTGGTAAGGATCCGGGGGCGATCGGAATTGGTGGCCTTCAGGAAAAAAACGTGATTCTGCCCATTTCCCTAGAAGTTACCCGCATTCTGCAACAACAGGGCATCGATGTGCGTCTAACTAGAGATAGCGATTTCTTTGTCACCCTGCAAGGGCGCACGGATCTGGCTAACCGGATCGATGCCGATCTATTTGTCAGTATCCACGCTAACTCTATGGGGAAAGCACGACCGGATGTCAATGGCCTAGAGGTGTATTACTTCGGTGATCGCCGTTTATCGGATACCATCCATCGCAATATTGTCCGCACTGTCGATATGCGCGATCGGGGGGTGCGTCGGGCCCGTTTCTATGTGCTGAGAACCTCGAAAATGCCCTCTACCCTCGTGGAAGTGGGTTTCGTTACCGGCGCTGAGGATGCGGCTAAATTAGCCAATGCCAACTTTCAACGACAAATGGCGGCGGCGATCGCAAGGGGGATTATTGAATATATTCAACGAAATCTCCGTTAATGATTAAATGATTGGAGCATTAGTTTACCAATCAAAAAATCCGTGTTTTAATATCATCAAATAAAGCTACTTTAGATCAGCGTTTTCCTCGATATCTATGAGAGAATCACAATTTAGTCCGATTGGTGTGTTTGATAGTGGTGTGGGTGGACTGACCGTTTTAAGGGAGTTGTATCGACAACTGCCCCAAGAATCGATTCTCTATTTCGCTGATACCGCTAGACTTCCCTACGGAACCCGTTCTAAAGGGGAAATTATCGAATTTGTCCGGGAAATTCTCACTTGGATGAGCGAGCGCCAGGTGAAAATGGTGATTATGGCCTGTAATACCAGTTCCGCCTTGGCTTTAGAAGAAGTACGGGCCGAATTTAAAGATTTACCAATTTTAGGGGTAATTTTACCCGGGGCCAAAACTGCCGTGCAAAAAGGAAAGCGCATTGGGGTGATTTCTACCCCCGCTACGGCTAAAAGTAATGCCTATAAACAGGCGATTCAAGAAATCGATCCTACTGCCCAAGTTTGGCAAATTCCCTGTCCTGAATTTGTCCCTTTGATCGAGGCTAACCGCATTTTTGACCCCTACACCACACAAGTGGCTAGAGAATATCTTCAGCCTTTACTGGCAGAAAATATTGATACTCTGGTCTATGGTTGTACCCATTATCGCCATCTTTCCCCGGTTTTACGTCGTCTTTTACCTAGTTCCGTGCGGTTGGTAGATCCCGCCGCTGCCGTTGTTCGATCGGCGGAAAAAGAGCTAGAATTATTAGGTCTAAAAAATCCCGAAACACCCCTACCTACTAACTTCGCAGTTAGCGGTGATCCTAACACTTTTGCTCGTTTATCTCGTCAATGGCTCGGTTTTTCTCCTCAGGTAGAAAAGGTTTATTTGCCTGTCCCCGTTTTATAGCCGTCGGCCTTTTTCAGTGATCAGTAATCAGTGATCAGTAATCAGTGTGCAGTAACAGTGAAAAGACAGTAGGAAACTGCTATTTACAGCCTTTCTCGTCAAGGTGAAGCACAGACACTAATACTTGCTCATCAACTGTTTCAGCTGCAAGAACGAACCTCATGTATCTGAGAAACGCTGTAATACTGCTCACTTAAAACTCAAATCTGAGCAACTGATAACTGATCACTGATCACTGATCACTGATTATGGCATAGAACGAGTTAGTTAGGACAGATGCCTGAAGGCTTTACTCACAGCATCCACAAGGTTTTCACTATCATTGATAATCTGACTAACATAGTTTTTCAATCTAGCCCAGAACTTTTCAATTTTGTTGAGGTCTGGAGAATAGGCGGGTAAAAATAGCACTTCACATCCCGCTTTAGCTAACAATTTTTTGATTCTCTCTTTGGGATGAAAACTGGCGTTATCAATGATGATAATTTGACCGGGTAGTAGTTCGGGTAATAGCAATTGTTCTATCCACTCACACACCAACTCTGTATTACAGTACCCCTCAAACACCATTGGCGCGATCGTGGAACCACGCCACCAACCGCTGATCACACTAACTCGTTCGCTACAGTGACCTAACTTTAAAGCCTCAAATCTTTCTGATTTGTGACAATATCCATAAGGATAATCGATGGTGTTATCTATTCCAGCTTCATCAATATAGACAAATCTTTCCGGGGCATAACCTCTGATTTTTTGGAGAAACTCTTTTCGGGCTTCTTCATCTCTTTCTCTGTAGCCATAAGTTTTTTTTTTCTAGTAAATCCAATTCTTTTGAGCGCTTGACCAATTCTCATCCTACTGACTGGGTTAGCCCATTTTTGCGCCATTTTTTCTTGGGTCAAATGCCCATATTGTTCGGCCAACTTTTGAAAGGCTTCTAAATCGTCAATTTTGGGCTTCGGCCCTCGACGATAGTTAGTTTTAGCGGCCACCGTCCCAGTTTGTTTCTTCCGTTTCAGCCATAGGTCTAATGTATTACGACTAATATTGAGGGTGCGACAGACATGGCTTTTTTTCTCCCCTCGCTCTACGGCACTCACTGCTTTCTGTCTTAAATCATCACTATAGGGTGCTGCCATGAAAGCTTCTCCTCATTTCTTTTTCTCTATTATGTCCTAACTATCCCGCTCTTTGCTATAGGAGTTGATTTTAGCTTTCTTGGCGATCGCTAGTAAGAGGTAGATCATCAGTAAATACACCATTGGTAACACTAAGGTCATGGTAGGCATTGTTTGATTAGGGAGGAGAGAAGATAGTTAAAATTAGGTAGGCTCGATCTTTCCCCATTGATCATTGAATGACTAGCGACGAGAAAACTAGCTAAATCTGCAAACAGATCGAGCTTATCCGTCAGTCACTCTGCCAAAGGACTGCGATCGAGTTGGACAGGTAATCGTCTTCAACTCCATTCTTCCCACTAGAAACTGACGAGAAAAAATTCCTCATCTTAACAATTCCTAGGTGAGAACTGGGGGTTAATTTCTGGCAACTGCCACTATCAACTTAACATAAGTTGTCAAGGACTGGGAAAAAATTTTTTTAAGCTCGATCGAAAGGAGAATAATCAAGATTTGGCGACGAAGAAGATTGTCGTCGTAATCAATCATGATTTGAGAATAATTTGAGCAGCGAAGCTAGGATATTTGTCATAATCTCAAGCATAAAAAGGCAATTTTTAAATTTATTTGGGTTAAATATTAGATAATACTAAATCCGTTTTCAATAGCGTGATTAACTCCCGATCAAACTTTAAAAACCGACTCCCTGCTCCCCTCTCCTCTATCTCTTTTAAACAGGATTTAGTATATTGGGTAACAGCCGTCAATCTAACATATAAGATCAGCGTACTGCTACGCAGTGCCTTCGGCATCCCACTAATAATTTTTGATCATTAATTCTCTGCCGGATGCCGCCGATCCTTGTTTATAATTATTCATGCCATACTGAAGATTCCACTCGATAATATGGGCAAAATCAAAGAGTTTTCGTATCTCTGGACAATCATCGTAGGTAATTAACCATTTAGCCTGACATTGACGCATATTATCGGCAAAACGTTGATGATCGAAGCTGGTATGTAAATTACCTCTTACACCGTACAAACGGGATTTTGTGGCACTATAGTAGGGGGGATCGAGAAAGATAAAAACTTCTTTTCCCTCAGCAAATAATAATTCTTCGTAGTCTTGGTTAGTAATTTTTACCGATGCTAATAACGGGGCAATTTGGGTTAATCTGGCAATTGATGAATCAGTAAATCTACTGGTAAAAGCTGCTTGAGAATAACCTCCCGAATCCACTGTTCCCGAAAAAGTAATCCGATTTAAGATAAAAAAACGCACCGCTTTCTCAAAGTCGGTTAACTTTAAATCTTCCCTTGTCAAATCTTGAAATAATTCTCGTCCTCTATCATATTTCTGTTTAATTTCTGTTATCTTTGCTACCAATAAATCAATATTTTCTTGAGCGCATTGCCAGAAACAATATAAATCATAATTTAAGTCATTAATCCAATAGGTTTTTATCTGTTGTCCAAAGAGTTGCTTAACAGCAAAAAACACAGAACCACCACCAAAAAAAGGTTCTCGATATTCCCTAATATTGACAGGAATTTGCGGCAGAATTTGCTTAATCGCCCGGGATTTCCCCCCCGGATAGCGCAAGGGACTTTTAATTTTTGACATTTTATACTAAATCCGTTTATTATTGAATTTCGTCTAACGACCAAGTTAGTCCTCGTGCTTCTCCCCAGACTTCTACTTACTTTGTCTAGCTTGACCAACTTTTAGCCATGCAAAGATTTGTTGTGGAGTCAGTGTCAACTGAACCCCTGCAATTACCTTAAGCTGGTGATCCCCTCTGCAAACTTCCGGCTCTTGTTGGGGAGTAAACATTAAAACAGAATAATCATCTGGATCAAGCATCCATCCTAATTTACTGCCATGTTTTAAACAATGTAGAATGTTGTCAATTACACGGTTTACCTTTTGATCTGGTGAAAGAATTTCGATAGTCAAATCAGGTGCTTCGGTAAAGTCGTCCTCCGGTTCACCTGCTTGATTCAGGTTAATTCGATTCCATGCAATTACTGCCACATCAGGAACGATCGAACGCCCGCCGAAGGTACATCGCAACTCAGGTAAAGCTGTATAATCAACAGTATGGCTGTCAACCTCAGCTAAAAGACGTTTTTGCAGGATAGAGTGTCGAGTCTTAGGCATGGGTTTCTGAATTGCGACTCCATGCAAGTATTCCCATGCTGGAGAATCCTCCAAATATGGCAATTTGAGGAAATCTTCAAGGGTGAGACTCTCAGTCAAGGAAGTCGTCATCGGTTCAAGCAAAGGTTTTTTTTGTGACTTTATTATAAATGAACTTTATCTGGGTTTCTTACCCACGATTCAGGTATATTTGATGAGAATTTGCCCTCTCAATCAAATGGGTCGATTTCTTAACTATTCTGACTGACTGGTATCACTGGAAATGCCCACGGTGATCACAAAATTGGCCAATTGTCAATAGCTTTTCAGATGCTCTCACCTTGGTTTTGGTGCTTCCCACTCTTCCTTTTCTAGTTCTTTAGCAAAGTGATTAAATATTAACCCAACTTCTTCCCATCCTAACCCTTCTTCTCGACTTATTTCTTCGACACTAGAATTTTTTACTCTCTCATAAATCATCGATTCATAGCGGATTGTATGATGCTGTCTTAATCTCATAAAACTCAATCTTTCGCTAATATATTTCTGGCACTTTTGACAATGAAACTGGCGGCGTGGTACTTCTAAATATACCAGATTGCCTAATATTGATAAATCTCTGACTAGATTGTACTCAGTCTGATTGATTCTGTCCAATATTTGATGACAATTCGGACATTCAATTGTTTCATTTAAAAGAGCGAGCTTTAGGAAAATTGTCTGAGCAATTTTTTGATAATTGACCACTGTTACATTTGGTAAATCGAGGAGTTGATCAAAATTTATCCACATAACCCACCTCCTGTCCTGTATTACTATTATACCATGCTCACACAGAACCTAGAAGAGCCGATTAGCGACCGCACTGAATTAGTTGGGACGAAATGCAACAAAACAGGTTATTTATTTTATGCCCCATAATACTTGCTGCTAAATCCTACAGATAGTGGTGCGCCATCATACTGACAAGATACACTGATCTTTAACTTTCTCTTGTGGTCGTAATAAGTGTGGAAGTGTGTTTGTGTACGAGCTAGTTCTAACTCAGATGGGTTAATACTAAGTAATCCTAAAATCACCTCAGAATCGAACGCTCGGCTCTGACTCCAAGGTGCAGTCTTTTTTAGTTCAATATCTACATAATTAATAAAATTTCCTTCTGCCTCTAACAGCATATTAGCTTGCTCGGAGTCAATGATAATGTTGCCTACTTTATTGGGTTTACCGCCAACTGCCCTTGCCGCATCTGCGATAGACATCCCCATATACTGAAAAGGGCGATGGAAGGGTGAACTCAGCACATATAAGCCATAATCAATAGCTGCTCTATTTATGGCATCTCCAAGTGTCAATGTTCCGAGATAATCACCGTTTTTAGAAGCAACAGTGGCGTGTGAATTAACTATTGAAACAATTTGGCTAGGTAATATGTTTATAGCTTTCTCAAACTGATTTTGGATAGGAACTGGAATTGAGACTGTTTGTTGTTCCTGCCAATTTTTATTATGTGAACGGAGAAAATCCTGCGGAAAAGACCAATAGAAACAACTGTTTTGACAATCAACGACAATCAGGAATGTTGGATTTGGTTGAAGTAACCAATAATTGAGGGTTGCAACTTTAATGGGAACTGTAATTGAATTACTTTCTAATTTGGCTTCTTCTTTCCCTTTACATTGAATATTAAACAACTTTCCAGTTGGGTGCCCCCCCTGCATAATTTCACAAATGAAGTCGATACCTAAATCTCTCTCTTGAGGGACAGGAATAACGTTGCAGAATTCAACAAAAAAAGAACTGAGTAGATCGGCAGCAGTGACACCGATCTTTTGAGAATTAGTACGTTTAGGTAACTTGGTCATTGTGGCACTTGAGATTTTCCTACAATTTTAACTCAGCTTCAATTGAGAGGGACGGCAGGTAATTAACATCAATGCTGATTTAGCAGCCTAACTATTTATTAGACTGACAGTTTCCGTCTAAAATCACGATTTAGGGTGATTAGACCGACAACTTCAGTGTACTTCCAATGGCGAACAACGACTAACAAAGTTCATACTATTTAACGAAAATGTTCGCCAGCATAACCAATTAGATTAACGATCTACTTAACTGTTGGTTTGCGGAATTTGGAGGGAGAGGGAAAATATTCTACCCGTTCATTTTTAAGTGCTTGTGCCATGAAATCGCGCCAAATGGGAGCGGCAAAACCACCGCCGGTGATACCTTTACCTAAAGTGCGGTTTCGGTCATCTCCAATCCACACTGCGGTGGCTAATTGGGGAACATAACCGACAAACCAGACATTTTTCTCGTTATCGGTAGTACCGGTTTTTCCCGCTGCTGGACGACCGATTTGGGCCGAGGTTGCTGTTCCCCCCTGAATAACTCCCTGTAGGACAGAATTGAGAGAAGCGGTGGCCCAGGGGTCTAAAACTAGCTTCGGTTTGGGTGTATTATCGAGCATGACGTTACCCCGGCTATCAGTAACACGCATGATAAAGGTAGGCTCGGAATGCCAGCCATTACTGGCAAAAGTAGCGTAAGCTCCCGCCATTTCCAGAGGAGTCACATCCACGGATCCCAAAGGTAAAGAGGTCACGGCAATTAAAGGACTCTCGAAACCCAACAGACGACAGACTTCAATGACTTTATTTATCCCGACGCGACGACCGAGAATAACTGCGGGAATATTCAGAGACTGCATCAGAGCGCTACGCAGGGAAACCGGACCAGAAAAGCCGCCACCGTAGTTTTTTGGGCTATAGAAGCCGCCGGCCTCGCGAAAACGAATGGGAGCATCATTAATCACCGTTTCGGGGGTAAAACGACCACTAGCGAAGGCAGTATAATAAACGAAAGGTTTAAAAGCTGACCCCGGTTGACGACGGGATTGAATGGCGCGGTTTAATTGACTTTTATTGTAATCAACACCACCGACGAGCGCCTTGACGAAATGGGTGCGGGGATCCACCGCGACTAGAGAGATTTGTAGGTCTTTGGTGCGAATACCGCGACGACGCAAGCTATTATAGGCCTGTTGGATGGTGGACTCGGCCATATTTTGAAAGTCGAGATCGATCGTGGTTTGAATCCGCATTCCCCCTTTAGTTAGGGTTTCCTTGCCAAATTTTTGCCGCAATTCTGCCACCACTGCATCGGTAACGTAGGGTAATTTACTTTCTTGCCAAGCGGTGGGTTTACCCAGTTTCAGAGGTTCCTTTAAAGCGGCCTCTTCCTGTGCGGGGGTAATCCAACCTAAGCTACGCATCCGACTGAGAACCAGTGCCTGTCTTTCCTTGGCGGTTTGATAATTATTAAAAGGACTATAAACTTCCGGCGCTTGGATTATTCCCGCCATCATCGCCGATTCTGCTAAATTTAACTCGGAGGCGGGTTTATTAAAATAACTTTTAGCGGCGGTTTGGACTCCGTAATTATTATGACCCCAATAGATATTATTGAGGTACATTTCCAGAATGTCATTTTTGCTAAAAACCTGTTCCACTCGTACTGCCAGGACCGCCTCGGCTAATTTACGGCTAACGGTACGCTGATGGGAAAGAAAGATATTTTTGACTAACTGCATGGTGAGGGTAGATGCACCTTCTACCACACCGCCACTTTTCCAGTTAGCGACCACTGCCCGACCGATACTATTAGGGTTAATACCACGATGGTGATAGAAATGGCTATCTTCGATCGCCATCACTGCGCGTTTTAGATTGGGAGAAATTTGAGCGAGTTCCACCACTTCCCGATTCGCTTCCCCGTGTAAGCTGGTCAGGGGTCTGCCTTTAACATCGTAGATATAACTGGTTTCCGTGGGGACATAGCCTTGTAAAATCCTCACATCGGGTAGATTGCGGTAACTAATCGCTAATCCTACCACAGCCCCCGTGACGACAGCCGTGGATACCATCAACAGGCCGAGAACAGTTCCCCCCGCGACTCTAGAGACTCCCTGAAGAAAGCTATGGGAGGAACTACTGGGCTGCTGCTTTTTGTCTTGATTGCCGACGGTACTGGTGGACACGATGGTTACAATTTCCTTTTTCCAAGAGGGGACTGATCGATTAAACTGGCTTGAAAGTCTATTCTAAAGGTTTTGTTAAAAAATTAAATACTAGCTTACAGGAATTGTGGCCGATCTGGCTCTAGTTCGATCGGCCATGGCAGCGCGATTAGGGGCAGCATAGTTAGGTATTAGGGACAAAATAGGGTATCGCGGGTATTTCTACCGGTTACTGGGTTAGTTCCCGTCGCTCTCTCACAAAGATATTTTTCCACATCGGAGCGAATAATTGCATCGGTAAAATCGGCCCCGTCGATAATTGCACCTTTGATTAAAATGTTAGTGGCGAAAGCTCCTTCGAGAACGGCATTGGTAAAGTTGGCTTTAGTTAAACGGGCCGATTCTAAATCGACATTTCTCATATTGGCATCGCTAAAGTTGGCACCCTCCAAGTTGGCAGAAAAAAAGCGTACTCCTTCCAGATTGGCATGACTGAAGTTACTACCGCGCAGATTAGAGTGATCAAAGGTGGAATCGCGCAAATCCTGCCCCGCAAAGTCGTTATCGGTCAAATTGCGGTTATTGTAACTTAGCGCTTGGGCCGGAGCCAAGGACGACAATAATACTAATATACTAGCAAAAAAGGTTAGTAGAGTTTTGCGAGAAAATTGCGCCATATTGCTCCCTGATCGATCAACCTTTTCTATAATAAGCTGTACTGCCTTAAAACTGCATACTAAAAATTTTAGTACAAATGCTCAAACTCCCGCTCCCATGATCCCATCTCCTCAAGGGGCGTAAATATTTGCGTAATCTTGACTCAGATTAAATTTTTTGTCAAAAAAATATGGCTCTTCTCGACTTTGTGTGATAATTTTTGCTTAGGGAATACTGAAGTGCTTATCGGGCAAGACTTTTAGGACTATTTTGACGTTCGGCGATGCTCAGACGTTCGGCGAAGCTCAGTCGAGCCGTCGAGCCGCGGAAGAAACTATCAGTATAGACCTCGTTTCCACACAGAAACCAGAAGAGCCAAAATATCTATTTGTTATCTGATAGATGCTAAGTTTTTTGAAGGATAAAATTGATAATTTTCCCCTGATTAATTTAATGAAGCTCAAACCTAAAACTACAAGAGAACAGCATTTTTCAGCGATCAAAGCTCCTAGATTAGAAAGAATCAAGGGAAATTTATTAATTGATACCATTACGCTGACTCTCTGTGCTGTTATTGGTGGGGCAGAAACTTGGGAAGACTACCTGATCATTAAGATAACTACTATAACTCGGTTTGTTAACGAAGCCAATAAACTATAGCGGTAATAATACTCAGAATTACCACAGTCTGGCGCAGATAACTAGGAGAGATAATTCTGGCTAGTTTTCCCCCCAATAAACCCCCAATTAAAGAGCCAATTGCTACCATTATCGCCGCCGACCAATATACCTGATTAGAAAAGAGAAAAAACCAAGATGCGGCCACATTAACAACCAAAGAAAGCAACTGTTTTAAAGCATTTAATCTAGTGAGATTATCCTTGAGAAATAAGCCCAAAATTGCCAACTCGATCACACCTAAACCGGCTCCGAAATAACCACCATAAATTGAAGCGAGAGCGATGGGTAAAACTGCCAAAATTTCTGGGATATGACCATTTTTGTCCCCCTGTCGCCGCTGCAGCCAAGAGCGTAAAGTATCTTGAAAAGCCAATAAAGCCGCCGCTAAAAGAATCAGAAAAGGAATCAGGCGCTCAAATACTTTATCACTGCTATTTAATAGCAAAATACCACCGATAATGCCGCCAATAACTGCCGATGGTAGCAATAACTGAATCCGTTTTTGTTGCCCGTGCAGGTCTTTTTTTTGGGCGAGGGTTGCTCCCAGATAACCGGGGCATAAAGCGACGGTATTAGTCACATTTGCCATCACCGGTGGGATACCCACCGCCATCAGCGTCGGAAAAGTAATCAGACTACCGCCACCGGCAAGAGCATTAATTAAGCCGGCAGCCACGGCAGCGAGTGCCAAGAAGCCATACTGAATAGGCGTGAGCATTTAGGCGTTAGGAATAGTAATTAGGGCTAAATCAATTTTTTCCTCGTCAACTTGCTTAATTTCGGCTCTAATTCCTGGGCCAAAGTATCTTTCAATTTTTTCCTGTTTTGCCAGCCACTTTTCTAGGGGTAAAAGGGGCGATTCAAATTCTAGGGTGAGACAATAGGCGGAATCAACAGCAGTTTCACGAATTCCCACTAAAGTCGGTCTTTCCTCGTCCGTGGGGCTTAATCCTAGCTTTTCTAGGGCTTCATCCAGATGCACTTCCTGTCCGTAGCGATAGCGGGTGACATCGTTGCGAAGTTTGGTTTGGGTGACAGTAGCCTGTTGTTGGCGCAATTGCAAGATTTCGGGGCTAGTGGGTTGACTGAAGGGGATAGGTTTGATTTCTGAAGCTTTTAGGGCTAAACCTCCCAATAATAACGGTAATCCGTAGAAAAACCCCGCTAAATTGACCGTGGCGTTACCTTGGGCATAACCGATGATCCCGATAACCGTTAAAATACTGCCTAAAATTAAGCCAAAGTATGATAGTCTAATTTTCCTGAGCATGAAATAATTTTTTTCTTGAGTACGCTAATCCTTTAGAGATTATACAACTCAAGAGAATCTTTTTTGCAGATGGGCGGTGGGGAGATTTTTCAGTTATTAGCTACTGAAGGCAATTAGTGTCTATTGCCTATTGCCTTAGTGTCTATTGCCGATGTACTCGCAATTTCTCAATTAATTGAGATAATTTCTGGTCAGAAGCGGCAGTAATGAAGTCTAATTTAAACTTTTGTCCCTGACTGAGATATTCTGCATAACTAGACAGAAGAAAAGGACGAAACTTGTCATTATCAGCAATATAAACTTCAAAAAAAGCCACCAATAAAGCCCCCGCATAATCCTCGATTAAATTTTGATCGGGTAAAGTGATATTGACCACAGACTCCAGGGTTTTTTGCATTCCTGCATCCAATTCCGTAAAATTTACATGAGCTTGTCCCTCCACCATGACCAGATATTTATCAGGCGTTTTTAACCAAGTAAAAGGAATGGCCTGTTCAAAAATCGGATTAGCTGCTGGGTCATAACTTCCGGAACCCAAGAGGACAGGAATCGAGATTTTACTTAAACCTTTTTCCCCAAAAATACTGCGGTTAACGGGATTAGCTGCAAAGACGGCCGTGACTCGTTCATCGCGAAAATTATAGACCTGTCTAGGCAATTCTAGGGCGCGACATTCCAGTAAAATAGCGATATTAATCCCGGAGTAAGGACGATTACAATCTTGGGCGAGATTATCAAAATCAATTTGTGCGCCGGCAACAGCTAGAGATGTATAACCCCCGAAGGAATGACCCGCTACTCCCACATTAGTTAGGTCAAGTTTACCTTGAAATTGACTAGCATTACGTCTGGCTAATTCATCGATGACAAAGCTAATATCTTTGGGTCGATTAATAAACTCATCTCGATCAAAAATATTGCGATAATACCCCCCTAACATTCCTTGCAGGTATTTGATATCACTGCCGGGGTGTTGCGGTGCTGCTACTAAAAATCCGTAGGAAGCTAGATGTTCAATTACTTGGGCATAATCTTCCGGTCGCGAGGCTAATCCGTGGGAAAAAATAATTACAGGTGTTTTACCGTCTCGGAAAGTTTCCGGGATATAAACATTCACATATAAACTGCGATTGCGACTGCTATCGGTTAGGTTCCAAACTTCTTTTTTTACCTGAAAGCTACCGCGCTGACGCAGATCGGGTAAACTGGCATAATTAATCGCTGGTTTAACGGCAGCGGCTTCCTCGGCTGTCCAGAGGCGCATATCTTTGATAAATACTTCCGCCACATAAACCGCATAATCGATGGTTTTAGCTAATCCGAGGATTTCTTCCCCCTGTAACTGTATATTATTGGGGAATTTTTTCAGCACATTTAAAAGGGTTAATCCCCCCGGATCAAAAGCGGCACTAACAATCGCACCCCGCAGGGCATATTTACCATTAATTCCCCCTTGAATGGTGATGCTTTTGCCCAAACGAGAGAGCATATCAGCACCCATCACACTATTAAAAAAACGAGATAGTAAAATGGGATCGATGTCAATCTTTGTTAATAAAGCCTCACGAAATTTCTCTCTTTCTTCGGGAGTTGCTCTGGCCAGAAAATTTTTTAAATTAGCATCGATTTTTCCTTCTTTAGCAAAGGTTTCTAGGGATGCTACCGATACAGAAAAGACGAGGGGAGTATAGACAAATTCAATTTCTTCGGCGGCTTTTAGGGGTAAAGCGGTCATACTCGCAGCGAAAAGACCTAGGAGGAAAGCTCGCAGCCGACGGGTGGGATTATTTCTGGGAAAACGATTTTGTAAACGGGGGATAATCATGAGATTTTTAGTTAGGGTAGATGACAAAAATTAAAAGGTAAAAGTGGCATGGCGAGTGGTGTCCATAGCCAACAAACTAGGAACAGTCGGTTGAGAAACGGTCTTGGTTACTTGGTTTCCTTGACGATAGATTAATCTGGGTGATTTTGATTCTAGGTTATTGAGTATTTCTGAATATACTATCTAACCTAGATAGTATATGAAAGTTGTTTTTATGTCAAGATATAAACTATTAATAAAAAACAATAAATAGATGAATTTAATAAGTGAAAGTGATATATTTTCAGATGAAAATAATCAGATAAGATTTTTGACCAATATAAATTGCTAATCATTGCGAATATGAATATCTTACTGCGGGAAGAGAATCTCGATACCCTGTTGAGTAAACCTATCAAGAATAACACAATTAATATCACTAATGACTCGCTTTTTCCTATTAACATCATCCAACCAGAACTTTAATTCAAAGTTTAAACTAGAATGATCAAAATTAAGAAAAAAGGCTACTGGTTGCGGGTTTTTAAGTATATGAGGATGTTGGTCAGCAATGTCTAGCAATAAATTCATCACCTGTTGAGCGTTAGAATTATAACCAACTCCGATAACAATTGAACAATAAATCAAGTTATCACTACCCGTATAGGTGGTGACATCCTCAGTAAAAAACTTTTGATTGGGAATAATTTTTTCGGAATTGTCTGTAAGAATTTGCACCGTTGTCGCTCGAATACCTAGCTTTTTTACCTGAGAAGTCTGTCCTTCAATATTAATGATATCACCGGGTTTGAGAACTTTTTCAAATAATAGTAAAATACCGCTAATGAAATTATTTACTACTTCCTGCATACCGAAACCAATACCCACCGATAAACCGCCAGTAATTGCCGCTATTGCCGTTCCATTAACTCCCACATAACCCAAGATGATAATAAAACCTAAGACAATGAAAAAATAACGTCCTAACAGTAAAGTTGCTTCAATTTCACCGCGACTCACTTGCTGATTTAAAATAGCAATACTCAGAATTATACTCTCTACAAGAATAACAATAATTACCAGAAAATAGGGAGCTATTATCAAAATGAATATGCTGCTCAATGTGATCGGACTATTGAATAAATTGAAGGGAGATACTTGGGCAATTTCCTGAATATTATTGTAGAAACCAATAATGGTTCTCAGGAGGAATAATACCAATAAAGGTGCTAAAAGCCGAAAATGATAATATTTAATTTTATTGACGGAAAACTTGGCGTATAATCCAGCTAATAAACCACGATAAACTAAATAAAAACACATTAGTTCTATAGAGAAATTAATCATTCCTCTTGTCCAGTTTTGACTGGAAAAAATTAGATAATTTAAGTCAAGTAAAATTAGGCTAATAACTGGAAAATTAAGAAACTGTATCAGGATAGCAAAATATTGACTTAGGGTTAACTTTTTATCACTATGGATAAAACTGGTGACGTGAGGAAATCTTTTTTTTAAGCAATACCATAACCATTTTGATAATAACCAAGCAAGAATTAAAGACAGAAAAATGATCGTTAATTGACTTTGAACATTTCTGCGTCCTAAAAATAATAATTGGTTAGCAATTATTTCCGAAAGAGAGGGAATATTGTTGTTCATATTACTGATCAAGACCTGATTGAATATAAAGTGTCAGTTTTTGGGCTGCTGCTGAGGGAGATATTTCACCAGCGATCACTCTTTCATACCAAAATTCTCCTTGTTCTAAAATTTGATTCAACTTTTCCCAATCATCCAGAGGAACTGCCACGGCATTTTGAGATTGTTGTAATAATACCGATTCGATCGGTAGCAAATTTCCTTCGATCTGTACCCGTCGATTAGTGGGAATAAAACTTTCTGTTTGGGTGATTGCTTGTAATTGTTGTTCGGGATTAGTGAAAAATTTTCCTAAAGCTAATCCCAAACTATTTTCATTATCACTATTGTTGCGATTAAATACCATCACCCGTGTATAGAGAATTGGTGCTGCTTTACCTTGAGTTTCTTGGGGAAGTAAAGCGACTCTGAGATCATCTTTTAGGCTATTTTTTAAATCGGCAATTTCAATAGAATTACACACATAATAGGTTAAGCGGCCTCTAGCAAAGGCATCATGAAGTAATTCCCGTTGACGATTGAGGATAAAATTAGGCTGTGACGAGGCAAATTTTAGCCATTCTAGCCATTTTGCCCAACCATCTAAGCGAGGTTGCAGCCGACCCTGATCATCCCACAAATAGCCGCCAAAAATTGCCATTCCCCAAAAAGTATCTTCAAAAGAGGACACCATCCCCACAGAATAGCCTTTGCGCGCACGTTCCACTAATCCCCCTAAACTGCTGGGAGGTTGCTTCAGCAGCGGATCGGTACTAACTTGTAATTTTCTTTGATTATAACACAGTACATTAGTACGAGAACCGAAAGGAATGCCATAGATTTTTCCTTGATAGCTAACTTGTTTCAGCGTCGGGGGATAATAAATAGATAAATCTAGATTTTTCTGGTCAATTTCCTTCAGTACCCCTTGGGATACTAATCTGGGTATATTTTTCGAAAAAATTAGAATAACACTCGCACCTAATCCGCTTTGAGATTGTTTAAAAAAAAGTTCGGGTATCTCATCGATAGGAATAGCTTGTTCAAGAATTGTCACCTGCGGATTTAATTTTCTAAACTCTTGCAAAACGAGACCTAATAATTTAGTTAAATTTCCCTCTTCTGGATACCAAACCAAAAGGGTTCCTTGCCGTTGCTCCGATGATTGGTTAGGAAGATCACTAAAACAAGCATAAAGAAAAATTGGCATCAAGATAAAAAGCAATAGGAGCGATATAATTCTCCTTAGTTTTTTACTTCTCCAAGCAGTTTTAACTCTGAGCATTAGGGATTGCATTGATCGTGATCCTTCAAAAATCTTGCTGTCTATTCATAGTATCATGAAAGTGTAACCAATAATCTTGTTATTTTCTAACACTCTAATATCCAGTTTAATGCACTACGGTTCACAGTAAATACTCAACCTGAAAGCTATTCTTGCTCCCTGGCAGGAATCATTAAATAACTACCTCTTAAAAACCCAAGTGAACCCCATAAAAAAGACAAATTTGTTCGCCATTCCTGACAGCAAACAATTATTACTTGTCCGAAAAAGCCGAAAATAATGCCGCTCAAAAAGCCAAGATAACCACCTAAATTTAACACCACGATCCCCCATCTATATCTTTAAAATGCCAAGACCAATAACTAAGTAGTCGTGCAAAATTAATTTCCTAGTGAAGATAGGCAAGAGGCAAGAGGCAAGAGGCAAGAGGTGGTTAGATATGTGTAATTAATTTTGCTTAGGTACTTATAACAAACTTCAACAACAGCTAAATAACTGGGTTGTTCAGAACATATTATGCTAAATTACTTAGTTATTAAGGATAGGGCCAAGTCCATAGGCCAATACTTGATCTAGGGACCTAAGGCTTGCTCCCCCTCCCAACCTTTTCAGGAAAAAACTTAGTCAGAACCACGGTATAGCGCACCTAAATAAAATGTCAACCCCCTCCGTTTGCCGTCGTGCGACACCTCACTTCTAGGGCCTACCCGTTCACGTCTTTACTTATCACCGAGATCCAGCATTAAATGAAGGTAATTCAACTCTATGGCAAATGATAAACCACAACCTCTGTTAACTAGGATAGGCCGCTGGGCTGTTGCTGGTCTGCTCGGCGGTTTGATCGGCTCTCTGGCTGCGGTACTGCTGACCCAGGCGATCAAGCAAACCCTCGATATTGCCTCTAGACTGGATAGCGTTTGGCGACTGCTGCTGCCTCTGGTGGGCGTTACCTTAGCAGTGCTAGTCCTGTTTGGACTGGGTAGGGGGCAACCCGTGCAGACCTTAGCTCCCCGGGGGGCGACTTCCTCTGGCCGCTGGGGTTCTCTCATGGACTGGTACTCCTTCCCCCATGACATTGCTCGCGCCGATTTGACCGGTGACGTGGTCAACGCATCCGGTGCCGAAGAGCGCTTCCCCTGGAATCTAGCCCCCTTGCGCGCCCTAGCCATCCTCTCCACTGTTGGGCTGGGGGCGCCCATGGGAACAGAATCACCAGCGGCTCATATTGGCGTGGCGACGGGAACCTGGTTAGGTAGCACAAATCCAGCCCTGGGTCAACTGGTGCGGCCGCTGGCCATCGGCGGCGGTGCGGCCAGTGTTTCTGCCCTGATGGGAATCCCTCTGGTGGGCAGCTTCTTTATGTTTGAGTTGAGTCAGCGACGCCAGGTTCCGATCACCCCGGAGCGAGTGGCGGCGATGTTAGCCGGGGGACTGGTGGGATGGGGAGTCAACGCTGCCTTTAAGCTGCAACTGATCCGGCTGGTCGTGCCGCAGGTTGCCCCGACTGACTTCGGGGATGCGGTGGCTGCCACTTTGTTGATCGGATTGGTCGTCGGCACGATTACAGCCCTCACCGGTGAGGCGATCTACTGGGCCAGAGGCTTGCGGGACAGGCCCGCCACTCGTCTCCTGATCGGTGGCCTGGTGATGCTATTCTTGGCGATCGTGATCGGACAGGTGGCGACCCCCGCAGCGGCTTTTGGACCAGGGGGAGCCGCTATCGTCTGGGCCGAAAACATTGAAACGACTCCTTATCACCTGTTGGCGGTAGCTCTGCTCCGGGCTGCCGCCACCACCGCTGCCGTTTTAGCCGGGGGCTGTGGTGGCGTGTTTGTCCCTTTTCTGGCGATCGGCGACCTCAGTGGCCGGGTGTTCGCAACCACCTTTGAGATTTCGGGGGATCTGGCCGGTGCGGCGGGGGCAGCAGCCGGTATTGCTGGCGGCTATCGCCTACCTTTGACCGCCGTGGCGATGGTACTGGGGGTAGGGGGTCCGGGGGCGGCCCAGCTAACCTGCCTTGCTACAGTGGTCGTCGCCGCCCTTTCGGGATTGGTGGCCGCACGGGCAGCCAATCAACTCTCCAGTTCCCTGCGGGCAATGATCCGCTAGAAGCCACGGTCAGGTCTCCACTGAGCCGAAAATTTAGGTGATCGCGGTTGTTAGTTGGTGAAGAATTGGGCGGGTAATTGCCTCCTTTAATCTCATCCCCCTAAAAACGATCGCCCTTAGCTCCAGCAGCAAACTGCGATCGCCTTTTATCGTTCCGACAAATGAAGAGAACGATTTAAAATATTCTCAATGCCGTAGGGACAAACGGGTGGAAACTCTAATCCCGTCTCTCTAAAGGCATCGCAACAAGCAACAGCATAGAGTTTAAATAGGCTTTCATCGGTTAAATATCCCTTTAAACTGGGGCTATCGTCCAAATAGAGGCTAATATTAGCCCGTTCTCGTTGAATAGTTCCCAGCCAACTGCGGGACCGCCGTTGAGGTTGATAGTCCCACTTTAATAAATGATGCAAAATTAATCTTAGACTAGCGAGTAAGCGATCGCGCTCCCGTTTCGACAAATCCCGCACCTCTTCGACTAAATTCTCAATATCCAACTCGGCAAACCGACCAGAGGCTAATAAATCGGCCATTTGTTCGGCCCAAAGTCCAAAGTCTTGCTCATAGGATGCCGTCATCGATTTATCTCCTTCTAAGCTCAATTAACATTATATTAATAATCCGCCAAAAGTGAGGGCTTAAAAACGGATTTACTATCATAATGTGTTGTTTTCTTGATTGTCTGAAGATTGAACGCGAAAGGGAGGCGCAACATAATCGGAAGGTAAATAATTTTCGGGAATGGTTGTTGTATTTCCATCTCGTAGGGAGGTGTAACTGGGAGAGAGAATCTCAATCCCGGCTTCATTACACTTATCTTGAATATTTTGATGGAGTTCTGAATAAATTATTACCATCAAATTGGGTTGGTTAGTGTAAGCATTTAATTGATAACTGATGTAAAAATTATCTAGGCTAGTTTGCAGGACAAAAGGTGCGGGTTCTTTGAGAATATGCTCAGTTTCTAGAGCAGCTTCAATTAAGGTTTTGTGGGCTTTTCGCCAAGGCAGATCGTACCCTAGGGTAATCGTTGTCTGAATAATTAGATTTCTGTTTAATTCCCGCGAGGAAATACTAAAGTTAATCACATTACTACTTAATAAAGATGAGTTAGGAATAGTAATGATTTTATTAGTGGGAGTGCAAATGCGAATGACTAGGAAGTTTTTTTCAATTAGATCGCCAATTACATCTCCTACCTGAATGTGATCTCCGATGCGAAAGGCACGGGTATAGATAAGAATAATTCCCCCAATGACATTGGCGATTGCCGAAGTAGAACCAAGGGATAAAAGAAGACCGAGAAAAACAGAAACACCTCGGAAAGCAGGGGAATCAAAACCGGGTAAATAGGGAAAAGCCACTATTGCTGCTAAGGCAATAATTATGACTAATAGGAGATTGTAAGTAGGTTTAGCCCAATCAGTATAAAAACCAGGAATAACCAGATTTCCTCTTTCTATTGCTGTAAAAAAGGGCTTGATTAGCCGGATTAAGTAGTAAGTTATAAAAATGATTATGGCAATAATAAAGGCATTGGGAAGATATTGGCCAATCGACGATAAAACCAGTTCTAATGATTGAGAAAAATAACCTAAAATACTCTCGCTAAAAACTCTTGTCCAGGGAAATAAACTAAGTACAAATGTGGCATAATGAAATAATAATAAAAACAGAACAAATAAGCGAATTATCCGAAAAACTCGCAGCCAAAAAAAGCTGATTTTAGAGGAAGATACAATCTCGATATTCCCGATTTGAATGCCCGGTGTCAAGGATTCAATCAAACGTCTAATGAAGGGAAATAGCTTCCCTGAAATTTTGATAACTGCAAAGCTAATAATCAAGAAAGCAAAGGTGGCTATAACCGTATAAATGATATTCTTAAGTAGTTGTTCGGGTTTTCGATCTTGGCGATATTGAGCGATAGCGACCTGAATTTTTTGTAAAGCTTGTTGAGCTAAAACCTCCGGCGTTGAACGATAGGCTTTTGCATCTCGCTCCGTCACCGTTAGAATTACTTCTTGATCTACACTTAAATAAAGTGAGTTATCATCAGGAATCTGCTCAATTGTCAGGTTCTCAATAGGAATAGAATCATTTTGAGCAATTCTTTCAATTCTCCGGGTAATAGCGTTAGCTCTCTCCTCCGCCGAAAATGAAGAAACTCCCCGCCGGATAAAAAAGAGAGTTTTTCCATCTAACATAACTGGAAAGCCGTCAATTTTGTTTTCCGGTTGTGTCGGATTTTGAGCTATTCCCAAAAGAGGGGAGGTTAGAGTCAGTAGTAAAACTACAAAAAATATTAGCAAGGTATGCCCAATTTTTTTCATCCATCCTCTAGCTTTAGATGGTGTAGTTGGCATTAAATATCTTTGATTAATATCGACAGCTGGTACAAATTGCATAGGATTAAGTCAGATTTTTTTGTGTGTAGTCGGGTAAGATTTAGGCATTACTGTCCTCGATCATACCAATTTTCAATAGTTGTGACTAACATCTGAAAGCCCGATTCCCCTCTGAGAGAGGAATCGCGCTTCGGAATAATTAACTAAGTCTGTCATCACTTTTGAAAAATGACATAAAGTACAGAAATACTAAGTTAAGACAGGAGTGGAAAAATTAGCAAAACTTTGTAAGGGTTGCCAATATTTAGGAAATTTAAGCGAGTTTTTCCTCAACATCTGTTAGTGATGGAAATGGGAACCAGATAATTTTGACTGATAATTAGACTGAGATTTAAAGAAGGCGATCGCTGACTGAAGATCCCGCAACAACAGAGCCGCCATATCGCGACTAAATCCCTCTTTGATCACCACGCGCTGCACGGTTAAATCTTGGCGATTTTTGGGCATTGTATAGGCAGGAACCAACCAACCCCGCTCGCGCAATTTATCGGCTAAATCGAATAAACTATAATTAGCTTGATCGCTAATTGTCTCCTTTAATTTCCAAGCAAAAACCGGAATAGTGCTGCCATCGGTGATTAATTCAAACGGTCCGATCTTAGCGATTTCCCCCGATAAATACAGAGCCGTATCTCGACAGGCTTGATGAATTTGTCGATAACCCTCTTTGCCCAAGCGTAAAAAATTATAATATTGAGCGACTACTTGATTGCCGGGACGAGAAAAATTAAGAGCAAAATTAGGCAGATCACCGCCTAAATAATTACAATGAAAAATTAATTCTTCTGGCAATTCTTGCCGATCTCGCCAGATAATCCAACCGACACCGGGATAGACTAAACCGTATTTATGCCCGGAAGCATTAATCGATTTAACCCATTTGAGGCGAAAATCCCAGACTAAATCGGGATCGAGAAAAGGGGCGATAAAACCACCACTAGCACCATCGACGTGCAGGGGAACTTGCCAGCCGGTTTCTCTGTTCAATTTTTCTAGGGCATCATTAATTTCTTGGACGGGTTCGTAACTACCATCAAAGGTACTACCCATAATGGCAATTACCCCGATCGTATTCTCATCAATTAGTTTAATTGCTTCGGTCGCATTGAGATGAAAACGATTCCCTTCCATCGGCACAAAACGCGGTTCTACCTCCCAATAACGACAGAATTTTTCCCAACAAACTTGCACATTAATGCCCATGACTAAATTAGGTTTATCGGTGGGTTTACCCTCTTTTTGTCGGCGTTTGCGCCACTGCCATTTTAAAGCCATGCCTCCCAACATCGCCGCTTCACTGGAACCAATGGTAGAACAACCGGTTGCCGCTTCGCTTTCGGGAGCATTCCAGAGTCTAGCGATCATATTCACACAACGCAGTTCAATTTCGGCGGTTTGTGGGTATTCATCCTTGTCGATCATGTTTTTATCGAAGGTTTCCGCCATTAATTGTTTGGCTTCCGGTTCCATCCAAGTGGTGACAAAAGTAGCCAGATTCAGGCGAGAATTACCATCAAGGGCGAGTTCATCGCGGATTAAATTGTACGCCACCGCCGGCGGCATTTCTCCCTCGGGAATCTCGTATTTAGGTACAGCGGAAGTCAGGGCGCGAGAAGCATAGGTGGGGGTAATTAGTGTCTCTTCCGGACTCAGGCGATCGAGATTAATTTTCTGATGAACCATAACTTCCTTAATAAAATATCTTTTTTGCTTAGAGTAAATTACCGATCATGCCAAAAATAATAGCAATAATCGAGACGGATAAAAAATAGGAAAGCATCCCGTCGGTTGCTACCAGCCGCCGCATCGCCGTACTATTAATACTTGTATCGGAGGTTTGATAACAAGCCACCATACAAAAACCTTGATAGAGAAATTCCGTCCAATTAGGTCGATCGCAATCGGGAAAAACTAGGCCCTTACCATCATGATAGTAGCGCACTGCATATTCTTGGCTGTAGATCAGTTGTATGGCTAACCAAGCACTAATAATACCCAAAAAACCACAAGCAAAATGAACGATGGCGTGTTCGGAAGCGAGCAGATAAATTAATAGTCCGAAACTGCTGATCGTATAAAATAGGGATTCCAGAAATGCCACCGATGATTGGGAGATTTTAATAGTTCTAACTGCCAGGGGGCAAGGCAAGAAATTCTGTAAGCTAGTAACATAATTGCCACTATCAAAGCGAAAAGAAAAGCTAAAACCAGTCGCAGAGTAATTGTCACCGGCAGCATTAAGACCATCAGAGCGACAATTATTTGACAGAGCCAGCGAATTTGAGTATAGCAGGGTTTTCTAGCGGTTTTTTTGACCATAGATCAAAGCAGAATTATCCCTAACTATTCTCTCATAAAAATCTGCGGGGTAAATTAAGCGATCGCTGCTGGTAATTCCTGGCGACTGTACTAACACTAAATCCTGTTTAAAAGCTATAGGAGAGTGGGGAGTGGAGAGCGCCAGATCGGGGAGTGGGGAGATGGGGGAGCCAATGTCAGCAGAAAGTTAGCAAAATCATCTAGTCACACCAGTCAATAAAACCCAGTAGCAATTCTATCTATCCTATGGCAAAAGTCAAAAAGTCATCAATAATAATATGCAAGGGTTAATTATTGCTACTATGGCAAGAGTGCTTCTTGCCTGACTTCCACCAGAAGTCTGTTTTTACCTTCGGGAATTGTCAAAACCGAGATGTAGTTACTCATTGAACACCACAAAGGCTAAAATTATGAGTCATTTATCCTTATCCGAACAGATTACCGAGGAACTTCTGGCAATCCTGATCGAAGAAGAAGACACCTATCCCTGGGATGTAACCGCTGTTGAGAGTCATGATCCCTTAGACGTGACAGAAACGCCTTTTTCTCTGTGTGCAGGACTAGAAGCGACGGCGATCGAGGCACAAGCTCATAGATTCTTTAGCAGTTTACACCAGAAATTCCCGACGGTTTCCGTTTCACCCCGGTCTCATATCTTTGATCAATTTGCCTCTTTACTGCCGGCCGAACATTTAAATCGTCTAGTAGAAAGTGCTGAAAATCTAGTTAATAGTCAATTAGACAACCTTGATCGCCTTGTTGTTTGTCTTAGCGATCTCTTTCCCCAATGGTCTCCAGAAGATTTAGAGGTTTTTGCCCGTCCCTACGCCTATACTATGCGTAATGGCCAGAGCGAAACCAATATAGAAACCGAAAATTGGCAAAGTCTTTCCGAAATTGAACAAATTCGCCGCAGTGCAGCCATCGCCAGCCAGATTTTCCGCGACTTGTCTTCTCCTCAATAGTCATCTCATTTTGTTTTGCACCACTACATTAGGTTACACTTCATCTTTATGAGAAACACTAGCTCTCTTTATTTGATTTTTTGCTTTTTGTTTCTACCCGTCAGAAAGATTCTATAATTTGTGATTATTTTGAAAGCACTTTTCAGGTTTGGATGCGTCTGATGACGCATCCTATCTTTTGAGGTTTTCTTACATTTTGCTGAGAATACGCTGGACTATATCCATTCCCGTGAAGGCTTGCCAGCCAAAAAGACCTAAAATGACGGCATTAAGGGTAATATGGGTGATTCTAGCCAATTCATTGCCCTTTTGCATTAAAGGTACTAAAGCGGCACTGATCGAGATTAAACCCACCATCCCTAAACCGGCCAGCAGATGGGGACCGACAAATAATTTACCGTTATTAATATAAGTCACCGCCATACCTCCGATCGTCCCCAACACCATTAAAGCGAGGATTAGGGAGCCAATTTGATAGTGTTTAGTGCGAAAATTTTTGGGCAATAATTCTTTTTTTAGGTCTTTATCTGCTGTCCGCGTCCGTCGCCATTGTAGCCCCGAATAGAGCGCATAGATAGTTAATCCTAATAAAACCCACATGAGAATGGGATGGCCAAATTGTGACCAAGTTTTTACGGTGCTGGGAATCTCGAAGTTCATAGTTGTCTGTTCTCATCAAAGATCGCTTCTTAATAAAAATTAACATGAATCGCTCGCGCTTCCTTGTTTTCTGGGTCACTGGACCTGTCATACTAAATCCCGTTTAAAAGCTATAGGAGAGGGGGGTGTGGGGTGTGGGGTGTTGGGTGTAGGGAGAGATAACTAGAGCTTTTGTACTAAAATACTTAATACGCAGTTTAAATGCAGTACAGCTTACTATCGCTATTATATTTAGTTGACAAGAGGCTCCGAATACGATAGTATTCAATCATGAAACAACAAATTATCGACTTATTTTCTGGTGCGGGTGGATTGACCACGGGATTTCATTTAGCTGGTTTTGAATCTATCTGTGCAATTGATGTAAATGCGAAAGCATTAGCAACCTATCAACATAATTATCCTAAAACACGCACTTTTCAGGAAGACATCCGCAAAGTTAATCCATCAGAACTGCGCTTATACTTAGGTTTACAAAGAGAAGAATTAACCGCCCTTATCGGGGGTCCACCCTGTCAAGGATTTTCACGAAATATCCCGGCTGGGTATCGCTATCTTAATGATTCTCGCAATCATTTATATAAGTCTTTCTTAGGATTTGTTCAAGAGTTTCGTCCTCTTCATGTAGTCATGGAAAATGTTCCTGAAATTTTGAAAGCTTATGGCGGTATCATCAGAGATGAAATTGTAGCATATTTAGAATCTTGGGGTTATCAAGTAGTTACTACTTCCCTAAACGCCGCTTATTATGGAGTGCCACAAACTCGCTCAAGAGCCTTTTTTTTAGCTAGTCTAGATCGTTTACCATCCCTTCCCCAAGCAACTCATTCTGGTGATATCAGAAGTGATTATAAAGCTGTAAAATCTTGGACACAGCTTACTTTACTAGAACCAAATATTGCCCCAGTTACTACTGTTAAAGATGCCATTAGTGATTTACCTACTTTAGAAGCAGGACAAGCTTATGATCACGAAATTTATACTAGGGAACCCGAGACCATATATCAACAGAAGATGCGTGAGCAAAGTCAAAAAATTGTTAATCACATTGCCCGTGCTTTAACACCAATTCAAATGTCAAGAGTGCAAATTCTGGCGGAAGGACAAGATGCGAGAGATTTACCTGCTGAATTAGCACCGAAAAAACACTATAGCGGGGCCTATGGTCGACTTTCTTGGGATAAACCAGCAAGAACAATTACAAGGTGGTTTTTTCATCCCGGTTCTGGCAGATTTTTTCATCCGACGCAGAATCGGACAATCACAATTCGTGAAGCAGCAAGATTACATTCTTATCCCGATCATTTTCACTTTTTAGGGACTTATACTGATATGGCCTCTCAAATTGGAGAATCTGTGCCACCACTGTTAGGCAAAGTGGTAGCAGACTCTATGGGACAAAATCTTGAGTATTAGTTTGGGTTTGTAGCGCTGCAAAAATTGTCTCCACATATCGATCTATTGTCAGACGAGTTCTCTCAATTTTCAGACGAATAGCGGCAGCGGGGATTGTTCTGCTTCTAAACAACTGTTTCTGATTTTTGTACCAAACTAACTGAGTTTTGCCAGCGATGCTTCCCTGTAAACCTGCCCCTACTTCTCCAGTTTTTTTATCTATTGCCCATGCCCAAGAAAAAACATTAGGATCAAGAGGATTAAGGGGGTATTCACAGTAAACATATTCATTGCCCTCTCGGTTTTTTAGCAATATTCCCTCATAGCTGTTGATGACATTTTGAGCAGTTTGACTGGAGTGAATCTTCTCGTTCCAGTGTTGAATAATGGCGGTTCCCAGTTGTACGGGGGAAGATTGCAGATTCAAAGAGGGAACCCCAAGTTGAATGGCTTTTTTGATAATATCTGCTCGTTGAATTACGAACAAAAAGGTATTATCTGTAGTTAAACTATTCATTTGTAGAGATTTGAGCGACCAACCACTGGCAGTTTTACTGTCCACTGCATCGTAGAGTAGTTTGCTTCTGCCTAGGGCAGGATCGGATAAAGGAATATTCTTGATATAATGAAAAATTGCTTCCCAGCTATAATCCTCGATCGAGCCAATCAATGGTGAGGCAATTGCGGCTAGAATGGCCTGCTTTAGTCTTTTAGTCTCGTCGTTCGTTAACACTTAGGGATTCCTCTACGGAAGAAAAAAATTCACTCATCCTCAGACCTAAAGCATTAGTAATATGACTAAGCACTCTCACCGATGGACTTTTTAATCCTCGCTCTAGTTGACTTATGTAAGTTCTATGCAGACCTGTTACTTCCGCCAAATACTCTTGCGACCACCCTTTTTCTTGGCGATAACGCTGTAGCTCTCGTCCTAAAATTTGCTCTAGTTGACCAGATTGCATAACCTGAATTCTAGTCTTTTGTATACCAAAGTTCTACAGACTAAAGTATTCAATGTCTCAGTGCCGAACAGAAACAGATAAATCAACCAAGGTCGATCGCAAATCGCTATGATAGAATATTGGGTCTTTAATTTCCGTCCCCTCCTCCCTTTATGAAACTGCCTGTCGTCGCTATTATCGGTCGTCCCAATGTGGGCAAATCCACCCTCGTCAATCGTATCGCTGGAGATCAACAGGCGATCGTTTTCGATCAACCCGGGATTACCAGAGATCGCACCTATCAACCAGCTTTCTGGTGCGATCGAGATTTTCAAATTGTCGATACAGGGGGGCTAGTTTTTAACGATGACAGCGAATTTCTCCCTTTAATCCGCGAACAGGCTTTAATCGCCCTAGCAGAGGCAAGTGTGGCGATTTTTGTCGTCGATGGGCAAGGGGGAATTACCGCCGGCGATCGAGAAATTGCCGCTTGGTTACGACAGCAAAATGTACCGATACTTTTGGCCGTCAATAAATGTGAATCGGTGGAACAGGGTATCCTGCAAGCGACGGAATTCTGGGAATTAGCCATCGGTGAACCCTTCCCCATCTCGGCCATTCACGGTTCTGGTACAGGAGAACTACTCGATGCGGTGATTAAATATTTGCCACCCGCGGCGGCAATTCCCGAAAATGAAGAGATTAAAGTGGCAATTATCGGTCGTCCTAACGTGGGTAAATCCAGTCTCCTCAATGCTTTAACCGGACAACAACGGGCGATCGTTAGTCCGATTTCGGGAACCACCAGAGACTCGATCGATACTTTAATTGAACGAGAAGGACAGGTTTATCGGTTAATTGACACCGCCGGCATTCGCCGTAAGAAGAATGTGGACTATGGAGCCGAATTTTTCAGTATTAACCGTGCTTTTAAAGCAATTCGCCGGTCTGACGTGGTACTATTCGTCATCGATGTGCTAGATGGTGTCACCGAACAGGATTTAAAATTGGCGGGACGAATTATTGAAGAAGGGCGCGCGGTGGTGCTAGTGGTCAATAAATGGGATGCAGTGGAGAAAGACACCTACACCATCAATACTTACACCAAAATGCTCCAAGATCGACTGTATTTCATGGATTGGGCAGAAATGATCTTTGTCAGCGCCATGACGGGGCAAAGAGTCACCAAAATCCTCGAATTAGTCGATATTGCCGCCGAATCTCACCGTCGTCGCGTCAGTACCTCGGTAATCAACGATGTGATCGAAGATGCGGTTAAGTGGCACAATCCCCCCACCACCAGGGGCGGAAAACAGGGGAAACTATACTATGGCACGCAAGTATCGAGTCAACCCCCCACGATCGCTCTTTTCGTTAACGATCCCCAGCGCTTTAATGATAACTATCGCCGTTACATCGAAGGGCAATTCCGGCAACAGTTAGGCTTTAAAGGAACCCCGATCCGCTTAATCTGGCGCGGCAAACCGGCGCGAGAAGTGGAAAAAACAGTTAATAGAGCCACCAAGGTCTAATTTATGGATTTATTGCGAAGTTTGCCCATCGGTCTTTATCTCGATCAACCGATTACCCGACTACATCAACTAGATGCGCGGGTAAAATTTATCTGGTTAATGGCTTTTTTAGCAGCACCTTTATTGGCTAATCCTTGGTGGCGTTTAGCTTTGGTGGGATTGTTAATGTTGTTAACCCTGTTGGCCCCTATTCCTCCCCGCGTCTGGCGGCAACAGATGGGCTGGCTGATATTTTTAGCGATTATCGTCTTTCTGATTACTGCTATCACTCCCGATGGTTTAGGGGTGAGTATTCAACCGCGTTTACCGGATGAAGGGCTGAATTTACCGCCAGCAAGTGATTATCAGTATGTTTTATGGGATAGAGGTCGTTTATTTGTTACCCGACGTTCTTTGGAATTAGCAGTGAGAATTAGTACCTTAGTTTTTACTTTAATTTATAGCACTAATCTCTTTTTGTTGACGACGGCCCCGGAAGAAATTACCGAAGGTTTAGAGAATTTAATGAGTCCTTTACGGCGATTTAATGTGCCGGTGACGGAAATTTCTCTGACTTTGACCCTGTCTTTGCGCTTTATTCCTCTGGTTTTAGAAGAAGTCCAAAATCTAGCTAGGGCAGTGCGAACTAGGGCGATCGATTGGCAGAAATTAGGGATTAAAAAGAGTTTAAACGTCTGGTTAACAGTAGTGGAAAAATTACTAGATAATTTGCTTTTGCGCGCCGAACAAATAGCGATCGCTATGGAGGTTCGCGGTTTTACCAGTCCCAATCAGCATCAAGTACGCTGGCACCAATTACAGTTAAGATGGGCTGATTTTATTGCTTTATTTTTGTTAATTCCCTTTTGGGCAGCCCGATTAGTTTTGGGGGGTTTATAGCAGTTATCAGTTATCAGTTATCAGTTATCAGTTATCAGATTTGAGTTTTAAGTGTGCAGTATTAAATAGAAGTTTCCTCCTGTCTTTTCACTGATGGTTCTTCGTTACTTGGTATGGTTCGATAGGGGGGCATAAATCGACTAAATCTTTATCTGGCAAGGGATTTAATTGATTAGTTCGCTCTAGTTCGAAAACAATTGACAAAAATCGCCAAATGTCTTTCTCTATAATAGTTTCATTTCTTATAACCCTGTCCGTTGCATAAGACAAACCGAAGAACCTCACTGATTACTGATTACTGTTTACTGTTTACTGATCACTGATTACTGTTCACAGCAAAAAACTCCCCACTTCCCACTTCTCACTCGCCAATTTCCTACTAAAGATAGATACTTAAATATATCAAAAGTATTACCTATAAAAGTAAGTTACGGCGTTTCTCATAAAGATGAAGTATGAGACAATTTAGCATTTGGCAGGGTGCATCTCATTTTTCTAAATCTACTAAGTTGGGATTTTTCAAGGAATTCCGTAGGTTGGGTTGAGCGAATCAATAGGTTAAAGAAAACCTCTCAATTTTAGGGGAAAGCGAAACCCAACAGCCAACACCTAAATCCGTCGGAATCGGCGATCGCTTCTCATGACCTTTTCTTGGGTTTCCTTGGGTCAATCCAAGCGTACTATAGTTGGGTTTCCTTACGTCAACCCAACCTACAAGTCCTTTTTGTTGGGTTGAGTCCGTAGCCCCCCTAAATGGTTACATACGTTACATAATCTGTTACCATTTACATACGGCGGTTCCTCTATCCGTGTGGCACCGATAAATCCTTATTGAATAAGCATTTCCACTTAGAAGATGTACCAGACTAAGCCTGAAGCCGCCGTATGTATAGAATTGTTGATTGGGAGTCTTGATCATGGCATTGCAGGAAGGCACTTACACCTGGGAATACGGCGACACTACCCAGGCTCTCTGGTTCACCGCTTCTTACAACACGGTCACAAATCAGTGGACTGTTGATATGAAGAAGGGGTCGATGGATCTCAACGCGTTGTGGTGGTCGAATGGCGATAGCAACGCGGATGGCAATATAGTTCTTTCCAAGGCTGACAACAGTCTCAATATGAATGGGACTGGTATCGTCTGGGATGGATACGACAAGATTTCCGATACGGGGTTAACGGGAACGGAGCATAATGGCAGCAGTCTTCTTACTGCGGGTAATACCTATACTTACAGCTACAGCAAGGATCAAGGGGTAGAGATCGAAGCGCTGTTGGCGGGGGGTGTTACGACTCTTGGTGTCAGAGCCACAAGCGTCAACGGCACCGACGGTATCAAGGCGGTAGATGGACAATATGTTTTCGTTCCCTACGATACAACTCCACCTACAGTGACAGTCGATATCGTTGATGCTTCGCTGAACGACGGCGATAACAATTCTCTCGTCACCTTTGAGTTCAGCGAAGATGTCACCGGTTTTGCCGATAGTGATGTGAGCGTCAGCGGCGGAACGTTGAGCAATTTCTCCGGCAGCGGCAGCAGCTACCAGGCCACCTTCACGGCCGACGATGCTGTGGAAACCACCGGCTCGGTGTCCGTGGCAGCGGCCAGCTACACCGACGTGGCAGGCAACACCGGCGGAGCGGGTACGGACACGGTGACGATTGATACCAAAAACCCGACCCTCGCAGTCGATATCGTTGATCCTTCCCTGAACGACGGAGACAACAGTTCTCTGGTAACCTTTGAGTTTAGCGAAGATGTCACCGGTTTTGCCGATAGTGATGTGAGCGTCAGCGGCGGAACACTGAGCAACTTCACCCAGGTGGATGGCAACAGCTACACGGCCACCTTCACGGCCGACGATGGTGTGGAAACCACCGGCTCGGTGTCCGTGGCAGCGGCCAGCTACAGCGACGTGGCAGGCAACACCGGCTCCGCAGGCTCGGATACGGTGACGATTGATACCAAAAACCCGACCCTCGCCGTCGATATCGTTGATACTTCCCTCAACGACGGCGATAACAGTTCTCTGGTAACCTTTGAGTTTAGCGAAGATGTGAATGGCTTAACGGTCGGTGATGTGAGCGTCAGCGGCGGAACGTTGAGCAATTTCTCCGGCAGCGGCAGCAGCTACCAGGCCACCTTCACGGCCGACGATGCTGTGGAAACCACCGGCTCGGTGTCCGTGGCAGCGGCCAGCTACACCGACGTGGCAGGCAACACCGGCTCCGCAGGCTCGGATACGGTGACGATTGACACCAAAAATCCGACCCTCGCCGTCGATATCGTTGATACTTCCCTCAACGACGGCGATAACAGTTCTCAGGTCACCTTCCAGTTCAGCGAAACTGTGAATGGCTTCACAGCCGGTGATGTGAGCGTCAGCGGCGGAACACTGAGCAACTTCACCCAGGTGGATGGCAACAGCTATACGGCCATCTTCACGGCCGACGATGCTGTGGAAACCACCGGCTCGGTGTCCGTGGCAGCGGCCAGCTACAGCGACGTGGCAGGCAACCAGGGCGGAGCGGGTACGGACACGGTGACGATTGATACCAAAAATCCGACAGTGGGCATCAACTTTGCCAGCCAACCGCTCACCAGCCAGAACTTTAGCACTACGATCACCTTCCAGTTCAGCGAAGCCGTAAGCGGTTTCGCCGCCAGCGATGTGACCCTGACCAACGGGGTGCTGAGCAACTTCACCGGCAGCGGCAGCAGCTACACCGCCACGTTCACTGCCACCAACTTCCAGTCGCCAACGGGAACAGTGGTGGTGTCCAACGGCTATTCCGATACCCCTGGCAACCAGGGTGTTGCCAATTCGGCCAACATCGCCCTGACCGTGGGCGGCGGTCCTGACCCGAATGATGGGCCGTCTGGAGGCAGTAGTGTGATTGGCTCAGGTACAATTGGCGCGGATTCCATCACCGGATCAACTGGTAATGACAACCTTAGCGGCATCGACGGCAACGACACCATCAGCGGCGGCGACGGCAACGACACCATCAACGGCGGCATCGGCAACGACATTATCAGCGGCGGCACCGGCAACGACAACATCATCGGACTCGGCGGCGCTGATCTGATCTACGGCGGATCCGGCAATGATACCATCAATGGTGGTAATGGTAGTGACACCATCGTCGGCGGGTTCGGCAACGATTCCCTTATCGGTGGCGGCGGCGACACCTTCCGGTTTCTGAGCATCTACGACCAGCAGGATGTGATCACCAGTTTCAACGACACCATCGTGTTCGATATAACCGGTGCCAGCGCCTTCACGTCCTTGGGTAGCGGGGCTTTGGGAACCACAACCTACACAGGTGCAATTGCCGGCGGTTACCTCACCTACAGCGGCGGGGTACTCTCCTATGATGCCGATGGCTCTGCGGGATCAACCTTCAGTCCGTTGGCGATCGTCTCGTTGACCGGAACTCTCACCCCCACCCTCTCCGACACCAAAGTGCTGTTCCAGAACCTCTAGCTCAAGCAGGCATTCCCCGCCTTATTTCTCCGGCCCCTGCTGGCCATTATTGCGGGGAATGTTCTTAACTTCTTCTGCTCTGCACCTGCTTACCGGCTCTGGTTTTGAGCCAGTCCGTAGGTTGGGTTGAGCGAATCAATAGGTTAGGGCTGGCTGAATAAATCTAAAAACCTTGCTGGATAAGACTTTTAGACTTTTTGTCAATCCAAAAGTACCGGCCGTGGGAGTGAGCGGGGGGAAAATTCAGGTACTTTTTCCCTGAAAATTAGGTAATTGACCAGATGAAAATCGGTAAAACCCTACACCCCACACCCCACACCCCACACCCTGCCCCCACGAAAAACTTTTTCAGCAAACCCTAGGTTAAAGAAAACCTCTCAATTTTAGGGGAAAGCGAAACCCAACATTTCAGTCCGTAGCGACTGTATCGCCAGTTCGTTGATCAGGTTCGGCTTCACCTTCCCGTTAACGTAGTCACAAGCGGTTCGGGTTCTACTTGGAGTTGGCAAGATCCGGTCAGGACTGGTTTCATCCCCTCATTAATAACCCACATTCCGCACCCTAGTCGTTGAAATCAACAGTTGCTCTAGCCCTTGTATAGTAAGACTTTTAGCGATTACTAAGAATTATGAAGTGTCACACTCTAGTCAGCGATCGCCAGCTTAATGAGAGTTCATCTCAATAATTTGGTATCAGAGCTATCAGATTTTTAGGGCTAATTGTGCATATGCTGGGCAAACAAATTAGCCTGTAATTCAGAGCCGGCAATCGTTTTGACGATTTAGATAAAATTTTCAATGTGACACTTTAGGGTGCGGAATGTGGGTAATAATCAAAACATGAGGATTTTGAGAAAGATGCAAGAATTTATGGGCGATTTTTGGGGCATCGAACCCCTCAAAGCCGAACAGTAGGGACTCATGCGGTTTCGTTGAGAAAATTGTCGGAAAAGAGATATTAGCTCAGAAAGCGATTATACTCAATGATCGAAGACTATTGACCGGCGATCGATGAACCAAGACAACGAGATTAGTCATTTACTAGACCTCATGCCTGCTTCGGGACGGATGATGACGCGCATTGTCAGCAAACCCGAAAGCCCCAAGGTAATCGAAACTAATTTTCCCCTACCCTGGCAAAGAGGAGTCAGACCAATTCCAATTAATTTTGACCTCTGGCGGCAATTATCAAGACCCCAACGGGATTTAGTCTTGTTAAGGGCCGTCTCTGTTTTAACGGCAGTAAAATGGTTTAAACCCGATCTCGATCGAGTAATTGCTCTGGCTGGTATGATCGGTTTAACCGTGGAAACCCTGCAAACCGATGCTGTCGGTATGGCAGTGGCGGGGGGTTTAACTGCCTTGGCAATTAACCGGATTTGGCGGGAAAAACGCAGCCCCCAACGGGAATTAGACGCGGATGAAGCCGCCATAAAAGTGGCCGTTAGACGCGGTTACACGGAAACCGAGGCCGCCAAAAGTTTATTATCGGCTATTGAGACTATAGCTGAAATTGAGGGGCGATCGAGTCTCAATTTTAACGAGTTATTGCGCTGTCAAAATCTGAAAAAATTAGCCAATCTCTCCTTTGTTGGTGTTCCCGATCAGGTGAGACAATCTTAAGGTCAGGAGTCGGTCGTCAGGAGTCAGGAGGCAATAGGTAATCTCCCCCCCTCTGTCACCCATTCCGGCGTTCCCTGTTCCCTAAAATCAGAGAGTCTGTAAACTTAAAATAACTACTATAAAAATATTTTTCCCCTTGCTCAATGGCTGCAATTGACTCTTTAGAAAAAGTCTTAAAATATCACTTTGGCTACGATCAATTTCGACCGAATCAACGCCAAATAATTGAGGCTGCTTTAAATAATCAGGATTTATTAGTAATTATGCCCACTGGAGGCGGTAAATCTCTCTGTTTTCAGCTACCTGCTTTAATCAAAAAAGGGGTGACGGTGGTGGTTTCTCCCCTAATTGCTTTAATGCAGGATCAAGTAACTGCTTTAGCTGATAATGGCATCGGGGCAACATTTCTCAATAGCACTTTAAACGCTAAACAAGTCAGAGAAAGAGAATCTTTAATCCTGCAAGGAAAAATTAAACTGTTATATGTTGCGCCAGAAAGATTATTATCGCCTAGTTTTTTAGACTTTTTAGCTGTTATTGATAATTACCTCGGTTTAGCCTGTTTAGCAGTGGATGAAGCTCACTGTGTCTCCGATTGGGGCCATGATTTCCGCCCTGAATATCGACAAATTAAACAAGTTCGTCAACGCTTTCCCTCCGTGCCAATTCTCGCTTTAACTGCCACCGCCACCCAACAGGTGAGGGAAGATATTATCCAACAATTAGGATTGCGAGATTCTTCCATTCATATTGCTAGTTTTAATCGTCCTAATCTTTACTATGAAGTTCAACCTAAAACCAGTAAATCTTATCAGCAATTGTATCAATATATTAAAGGACAAAAAGGAGCAGGAATAGTTTACTGTATCAGCCGCAAGACCGTCGATAAAGTTGCTGAACAGTTACAAAAAGATGGTATTGATGCCCTACCCTATCACGCGGGTATGGATGATCGGGAAAGAAGCCAAAATCAAACCCGTTTTATTCGGGATGATGTGCAGATTATGGTGGCGACAATTGCCTTCGGTATGGGGATTAATAAACCCGATGTGCGCTTTGTCGTTCATTATGATTTACCCCGCAATTTAGAGGGATATTATCAAGAATCTGGCCGCGCCGGTAGGGACGGAGAACCGGCTAAATGTACCCTCTTTTTTAGCTTTGCAGATGCCAGAAAAATTGAGTATTTTATTAACCAAAAAACCGAGCAAAATGAACAACAGAAAGCTCGTCAACAATTGCGACAGGTGTTAGATTATGCCGAAGGGACTGAATGTAGGCGATCGAGTGTCCTAGGCTACTTTGGAGAAAGTTTTGCGGGTAACTGTGGTAACTGTGATAACTGTCGCCATGGTAACAATTCCGAGGATTGGACGATCGAAGCACAAAAATTTTTATCCTGTGTGGCGCGGACGGGACAGAAATTCGGTATGATGCACATAATCAACGTACTGAGGGGAGGAAAAGGTGAAAGAATCACCCAATATCAACATCACTTATTATCTACTTATGGCATCGGTAAAGATAAAACTATGGAGGAGTGGAAACGTTTGAGTCGTTCCCTTGTCCAGCAAAATCTACTGGTAGAAACTGAAGACAATTTTAGAATCTTGAAACTTAATCAACACAGTTGGGAAGTGATGCGGAAACAACGTTCCGTGTTTATTGCCGTCCCCCGAAAAGCTAACGGTCAAATCTTGGGAGACGACAATCCCAATACGGTGGAAAGTGATTTATTATTCGAGCGCTTGCGGCAACTGCGGAAAAAAATTGCCGATAGTCAAGGGGTTCCTCCCTACGTTATTTTCCATGATTCTAGTCTGCGTTTGATGGCCAGATCAAAACCCCGGAGTTTAGAGCAGTTTCGTCAAATTTCTGGAGTAGTACACAGCAAAGTCCAACAGTATGGGGATATATTTATAGCGGCAATTAATGATTTTTGTCAGGATAGTCTTCCCTCTACTCAATTCCTCACTCTCCAATACTATCAAGATGGTTTGAATGTGGAAGAAATCGCTCGCAAACGAAGCTTAAAAGTTTCAACAATCTATGAACATTTAGCTAAATTGCTGGAGGCGGGTTACAAAATTGATATTAATCAGTTAGTTTCTAAAAATAAACAAGAATATATTCGTTTAGCGATCAAAAAAGTGGGCGATCAATCCCTGAAAACCCTCAAGGAAAATCTGGGAGATAATTATAGTTATGAGGAAATTAAATTAGTTGTTGCTTGGCAAAGAAGACCCCGGCAATAAGAGCAGCGGAACTCTGTTTTAAAAGCTATAGGAGAGGAGGAATTATAAATTATGAATTATGAAGTGGGGAGATGGGGAGTTTTTTCGGTGAACAGTAAACAGTGAAAAGATAGCAGTAAACTGCCATTTGATGATGCTGACTTTATACATACTGCTCACTTAAAACTCAAAACTCAAAACTCAAAACTGATCACTGATAACTGATAACTGATAACTGAATTAAGCAAACCCTATTTAGGGGAGAAGCGTTCTTGAATTTTATTAATCGCCCAGCTTAAAATCGCCCCCGCAATTAAAATACTAATAGCAGGATTGAATAAGGGCAGCCAAAGACGCTGAAAAAGTTTAAATCCTAGGGGAATTCCCGTGGATTCACCAATAACAGCCACGGCAAACCAGAGAAAGCCCGCTATTACTAAAAACACATCAAATATTAAGATTCTATTCAACCACTTGACAAATTGCTCTTTCATTGCAGCAAAAACTTAGGTTATTTATACAGTTTATTCACGAAAAAGTATAGCACTGTCACCTTAATCCCAAGCTCTCCAGAGCCAAGCTAGTCCGGCAGTAATGATTAAAACTTTAGTTAACCAATCTCCCCAGCGCACATATAAAGTCCTCGTATCCCGTCGATAAATTGTTTCGCTATGGATTTGATATTTATCCAGATCCGATAGCCAAAGGTGATTACCGTGGGGATCGACAAAAGCAGAATAACCTGTATTGGTGGCCCGGGCCATCCATCGATCGGTTTCGATCGCTCGCATGGTATCCTGAGCGTGGTGTTGAGCGGGCATGGCGTGGCTATAATGGGCGTTATTAGAAGCAGTAATAATAAATTCGCCTCCCCTAGCAGTTTGACGGCGAAAATGTTCGGAAAAAGCCGATTCGTAACAAATGCCCACAATGATTTTACCGAAAGGACTGTCAATAATTTGCTCAGGATTTCCCTGGATTAAGTGCGCTTGCAAGGGAGAAAGGCGATCAACAATTCCACCCAAAATTTCCTGAAAAGGAACGTATTCGCCTAAAGGCACGAGAATTACTTTATCATACTGACTAATCACCTGTCCCTCGCCATCAATGGTAAAGAGACTATTGTTATAACCCTTGTCCATCTTGCCAAATGCACCCAACCAGATCGGCGTTTTTTTGGCTAAAATTGCCGAATAAATCGAGCTATTATTGACTAAGTTCTCCCAATAGTAGGGTAAGGCGGTTTCAGGAGTTAAGACGGCATCTACTCCTTGATCGGCGAGAATTTGATAACCAGAGGTGTAACCTTCGAGTGCCTTTTGAAATCCTAGGGGCGAAAGTTTAATCGTGTTGGGAATATTGCCCTGAATTACGCCAATTTTTATCCCTAAATCCCTTGACTTTTCGATCGGTTTATGGTAAACATTCCATCCCCAGAGATGCAGGCTCAAACAAATGAGGAGGGGTAAAGAGAGAAAAGCGAGATTTTGCCGCGACTGACGGATTAGGAGAAAGCTTTCGGCGATTAAACCGTTAACTGCCACAATTGCCGCCGTTACCGTCGTAAAACCCGATAATTTGCCCAATTGCAGAATCAATAAATTATGGGGACTTTGACTATAAGCAAGGGTAGTCCACCAGAGAGGGGATTGACTCCAGAGAGATTCTAACCCACACCAGAGGGCAGTGCCGATGAAAACCCGTAGGAGGGCATCCCTAAAAGATGACTGATTAACACTTTTGTTGACATAAAACATAACTAACGTCCAAGTTAGCACGATCGCCGTTCCCCAAAAAGTGATAAACAACCAACAAAACAGGGCAATTAACAAACTCGCTAACCAGGGGACACCCATCCACGTCATCGGGTGAATTCCCGTGATCCAGAATAAAGCGAGGCCATGGTAGGCAAAACCCCAGCCAAAACCGTATAAAAGCTGTTTTTTTAGGGATTTTTCCGCTAATCTCACAACAATCCACAGGGGGACGAGAGAAATCCAAGCGAGTAACCACCAAGAAACCGGCGCTACTGTTAACCCCATCCCCACACCGGCCAAAATTGCCCAGAGAAAACGCACCATCTTTCACTCAAGTCAGGTTGAACTCGTCTGACCTACTAGATCAGAGTAGCTAGAGGGAAGACAAAAAACAAGAGACACACAGAAGTTTTTCAGCACATCTACAATAGATCAGTTAGCGAGTAAAAAAGCCCCTCGATCAGATGCTATGGCACGCTATAGACTCAGATAAACAGGGAGATGGGGAATGTCACCCTCACCCTAAAAGCCTAAACTCGGACTGAATAAATGATTGAATACATGAATAATTTTAACCCCAAATTGACTACTCTGGCTCTTGTCTTGAATGTTGAGGAAAATCTCGAAGATATTTTTCAGAAAATAGCTAGTATGAGCGCTCATCAATTGCGAGCGCGGCACTGTTCAATCCTGTTAAGCTCTCCACAGGAATTAAAAGGGGAAATTACCGATTATCTAGAAGTTTTTGCCCATTATGATGATCTATCACCCTTGGCTGATCAAGAAATAATTAAACTCGATCAAGCTATTGCCGACAATGTAGCGACTACAGGGAAACCTTTACTAATTAAGGATATCACTCGATCGCCATTTGCTAGTGCAGCCCCTTATCCCAAAAGATCAAATAATAATAGTTTTATGGCCGCGCCGATTATCCTAAACGAGCAGGTAATCGGAGTAATTAATCTCAGTTTTCCCCTAGACAAAAAACATTTTGAACCATTAGATTTAGAAATCTTGCAGTTATTCGCTCAACAGGCAGCCCAATCCCTGCAAATTTTTCATTTGCAAGGGATATTAAAATCTCGTTTTGTGACTATGGCAGTGACTAGAGAAATAGCAGAAATTCAGTGCGAACATTCGATCGCTGTTCATCCTTATCCCCCGAAATTAGCCAAAATTGTCGCTAAGGCTTTTTTTAAAGAATTAACTCAGGCCGGTTTTGGAACTCATCAAGTTATTGAGATTGCTAATGAGGTTTTGAATTTACTACAAAAGACTCTTAATAAACATAAAAATCGTCTGGAAGGAAAAGATTGAACGCTAGTCAAGGGTTAAAATCGACTAACTTGCCCCTCCCGTGCAGTGCCAAGAAGTAATTGAGATAGTTAACAGCTTAATTTACTGATTGCCGCTGCCGTCCTGCCGTCCTAATTCATAGACACCAGAGGCAACACAAGCGAGAATACCGACACTAATCGGCCAACTTTTTCCTAAACTAATCTCGATTAACCAATCGGAGAAACCGCCGAGAATGAGAAAGGGAATAATACTAAAGATAGAGGCATAAAAAGCATTTTGGGATTCTCTAGCGACGCGAGTTTTTTCAAACTCCTCTAGGGAAGTATAGAGGAAACGCTCGGCAAAATTAAACCAGCGATAGAAAATTTCTATAAACCAATTTCGCACCCCAGCTAACCCCAAATATAATGCTAAAGACCAGAGACAGCTACCGGCAATAAAGGCCGGGGAAATATTGATAGTGAAGGGCAGAAAGTCGATTACCATAAATGAGAGCCACAGAAGTGGTAAATTTGAGCGAACGGCTCGATCGATCTTAACAAGTCTTGACCCTTGCACCAAAAAGATGAAAATTCTTCAGATTGTTCCTTCGATTTCCCTTGTTTACGGGGGTCCTAGTCAAATGGTACTCGGTTTGTCAGCGGCCTTGGCGCAACTGGGCCAAGAGGTGACTATTATTACCACCGATTCCAATGGTGACACGGGACAAGCACCCCTAGATGTGCCTTTAGGGGTCCCTGTTAGTCAAAATGGCTATCAAATCTATTATTTTCCCTGTTCTCCCTTTCGGCGCTATAAATTTTCCCTTGATCTGTTTACTTGGTTGGCTAATAGGGCAAAAGATTATGATATCGCCCATATTCACGCCTTATTCTCCCCGGTAAGCAGTATATCGGCTTCTATCGCTCGTTATCATCAACTGCCCTATATTCTCCGTCCCCTAGGCACCCTCGATCCGGCAGATTTGCAAAAAAAACGGCAACTTAAACAAATATATGCCAATTTTCTGGAAAAACCCAATTTAGCGGCGGCGGCGGCAGTTCATTTTACCAGTCAGCAGGAGTGTCAAACTGCCGAAAGATTTCATATAAAAACTAAGGATATTATCATCCCCCTAGGGGTAGATTTTTTTAACCCACAAGCTTTACCAGTAACGGGTTTTGATCTTCCCGAAAATAAACCGATCATTCTCTATATGTCCCGTCTTGATCCGAAAAAAGGTCTAGATTTACTGCTGCCCAGTTTAGAAAGGTTGTTAGAAAAAGGCCTAGATTTTCATTTTGTCTTAGCAGGAGGCAATCCCCAGGATCGGGAGTACGAAAATCGGATTAAAAATCAGATCGAGCGGTCAATCTTGGGCAAAAATACGACAATTACCGGATTTGTCACCGGAGAAGTCAAAAATAGCCTCCTCGCTAGGGCCGATTTATTTGTTTTACCTTCCTACTATGAAAATTTTGGCATCGCAGTTGCCGAAGCTATGGCTGCCGGAATTCCTGTGCTGATCTCGGATCGGGTGGATCTGCATCCTGCGGTGACGGCAGCGGCTGCGGGATGGGTGACAGCTTGTCAGCTTGAGGATTTAACTAATACTTTGGCAACGGCTATCACTAATCCTGAAATTCGCCAACAACGGGGGAAAAATGCCAGGGATTTAGTCTTAAATCAATATAGTTGGTCAGCGATCGCTGAACAGCTGTTAACCGTCTATGAAAATCTAGTCGGCGCTATCGATCGTCCCCTACTCGATCGAAGTCACAGACGGATTAAGATTTAGGCCATCAGGATAACCAGCACTAAAAATGCCAATAGGGTTAAACCTGATTGCAGAAAGACGGGAAGCGCAAAAGATTCCATAACAGTAGCTCACTTTCTAGGGATGGCTCTATTTCCAATATACGCTCTCATCTCCGCTAATTCCCCATATTTCCGTCCCCAATGTCATCATCTCATCATTTAAGTAGGTAGGCGTTAAAAATTATCAGACACCACCCTTATCAAGGGGGGACTATAGGGTAGGGTTGATTCATGAATCAACCCTACTATGAATCAACCCTAGTACTAAGGGGGGATCGAACCTAAAATCCATTTTTAATTTAATTATAACCAGCTACTTAAGTTGGCTATCTAAATTACTGGTTAAGACTGCACCGGAGAAAGGAGAAGGGGACTTTTTTGAATTACCTCCGTGGCATATTTGCCCCTTTAATCGTGTCGCGGATGACGATTTTTTGTTCTTTGGAATAACCAGCAAAAGAACGAGTAGCAAGTAACTCGATTTCTACCCCCGTACCCGATCGCAAGGATTCCACGGGTAAGGGTAATTGACCGATATCCAGAATAAATTGATTGCCCTCCTGTCGGATTAAATTAGCAGGCATATCTCCTTCATAGCGAGTGACAAAATCGGTTCTCGGACTGGTTTGCAGGTCGTCTGCTTGCCAACGAGTGACCCGATAACGGACTTTAAATTTAGTGCCAATTAAATTCGATTGGGAAGCTTTATCTTCGAGAAAAAGCCTTAAATCAGTACCATTTCCTGTAATACCTTTTGCTTCTAATTGGGTGACATCTCGTTCAAAAACAGCATTATAAACGACAAATTCCGTAACATTATTGCGTTTTTGAGTGGTTCCCTCGATCCACAATTCACTGGGGACAGTTACCCTCATTTCCTTTTGATCATCGAGGGTTAAAGTAAAACGCTGATTAGCAAACCGGTTAAACTCTTGGGGCGCATTCCAAATTAAAATAAAAGAACGTTCCGATCGATCTAATAAAATCCGATATTGATCATCGATCAGGGAACCGGGAGCAAATAAAGATATTGCCCCGGTGCGAGTTTCCCAACTATTTTTAGATAGAATATAACCCCGTTCTTTTAACTCCGAAAGGGGAACAGTTGCGCTCGGTTGATCGGCAGTTAAAGGGCGATCGATTTGAATTAAAGTTAACTGTCCTAAACGTCCCCCGCGACCGTTACGACCACTATTACCCGTCGCCCCATCGAGACCATCCTGACAGCTAAATTCTCTGGTGGTACAGCTATAATTGGCATCACCCGGCCTACCGCTGCAGGTTTGAATTGTCCAAAAAGGTTGGGAACAGCGACAACCCTTGCCCCCCTGACCTCCTTGACCCCCAAAACCCCCGGCGCCTCCGGCCGCATTGACCGTTACTTGTCTTAAAAAATCTAAATTAGTGGCATAGAGGGTTAAAGCGCCGCCATTACCGCCATCACCCCCATCACCCCCATTGCCACCGTTGCCACCACCGGCCGCCTGGAGATTTCGTGTGACGTTGCCCGGTTGACCGCTACAGTTGCCATCGCTGCCATTGCTGCCATTTTCACCATCGACCCCTTTTTGTCCTGAAATATCGAGTTTTAGGGGAGAACCATCGAGAAAAAGGGTTAAACTGTCACTATTTTTGCCTTGGCCGCCGACCTTGCCAGCTTTTCCGCTTTGGCCTTGTTTACCGAAAGTCTGTACATCGGAACCTTGGGCTAACCAAGAACAGCGATCGCCCGTCACCGTGGCGGGCATTAGGTACGGTAAAGGGAGAAAAAAGGTGAATATTAATGATTTAGCCCAGAAATTCATAATTTTAGCCAATTTATCCCCAAAGACTCCCATCGATTCCCTCTTGATGACTTTTAGATCTAGATTTTTGTTTCCCCTCTATCAATAAGGTGCGCTATCATCCTACACTTACTTTGAGAAGGAAACAGCCAATCGCGAGGGTTACGCGCGTGAAAAAAGTATTAGCTATTATCTTAGGTGGCGGGGCTGGAACTCGCCTTTATCCGTTAACGAAACTGCGGGCCAAACCTGCCGTCCCCCTAGCGGGAAAATATCGCCTGATTGATATTCCCGTCAGCAATTGTATTAACTCCCAGATTGACAAAATCTATGTGTTGACGCAATTTAATTCCGCTTCCCTCAATCGTCACCTCAATCGTACCTATAATTTTACGGGTTTTAGTGATGGTTTCGTGGAAGTTTTGGCCGCTCAACAAACCATGGAAAATCCTCAATGGTTCCAAGGCACGGCCGACGCGGTACGACAGTATATCTGGACGATGAAGGATTGGGATATCGATGAATATCTGATTCTCTCGGGAGATCATCTCTATCGCATGGACTACAGCAAGTTCATCGAACGCCATCGGGAAACCAACGCCGATATCACTTTATCGGTGGTTCCCATCGATGAACGTCGGGCCTCCGCTTTTGGGGTGATGAAAATCAATGATTCGGGGCGAATTGTTGATTTTTATGAGAAACCCAAAGGGGCAGAATTGGAAAGAATGCGGGTAGATACGACGATTTTAGGCTTAAGTCCCGACCAAGCTCGTCAAAGTCCCTACATCGCTTCCATGGGAATTTATGTCTTTAAAAAGAATGTTTTAATCGATCTGCTCGATGCCAATAAAGAACAGACCGATTTCGGCAAGGAAATTATTCCCTCGGCGGCTAAAGACTACAATCTTCAGGCTTATTTATTTAAGGGTTACTGGGAAGATATCGGGACGATTGAGGCCTTTTATGAGTCTAATCTCGCCCTGACCCAACAACCCAATCCCGCCTTTAGTTTCTACGACGAAAAAGCCCCCATCTATACCCGTTCTCGCTATCTGCCACCCACAAAAATGCTCAATTGTACGGTGACGGAATCGATGATTTCTGAAGGTTGTATTCTCAAAGAATCTCGCATCCATCACTCGATTTTAGGTATTCGTAGTCGAGTCGGCAAAGACTGCACGATCGAGGATACAATGCTGATGGGAGCCGACTTTTATGAGTCTTTCCCCGAACGGGAAAGTCTGATCGGAAATGCCAAAGTTCCCGTGGGTATCGGTCCCGGTTCCACTATTCGTCGGGCAATTGTGGACAAAAATGCTCGCATTGGTTCCAATGTTTTAATTGTTAACAAAGATCGTGTGGAAGAAGCTAATCGCGAAGATTTAGGTTTCTATGTTCGCAGCGGCATCGTGGTTATTTTCAAAAATGCCACTATTCCCGACGGGACGGTGATTTAATCTATCAGTTATCAGTTATCAGTTATCAGTTATCAGTTATCAGTTATCAGTTTTTCTAGTTATTATCACCTTGTTCTAGCTGAAGACTGATGGCTTCAGCTAATTGCTTCCCGATTCGCCAGCTAAGTAGTCGTGCAAAATTAATTTCCTAGTGAAGATAGGCAAGAGGCAAGAGGCAAGAGGCAAGAGGTGGTTAGATATGTGTAATTAATTTTGCTTAGGTACTTAA